>Ga0193963_1000964_pt1 | contig 14624 bp, 17 predicted proteins | sample FB_6_MG_FD_140359 | JGI IMG/M metagenome (GOLD analysis project Ga0193963, IMG submission 140359) | Microbial mat bacterial communities from the Broadkill River, Lewes, Delaware, United States - FB_6_MG | ecosystem: Environmental > Aquatic > Freshwater > River > Microbial mats | place: USA...
GGTCGGAGTGAAAGGACTCGAACCTTCGACCCCCTGGTCCCAAACCAGGTGCGCTACCAGGCTGCGCTACACTCCGACAGTCACTATTCTTACGAAAAGTGGACGGAATTATATTATGTTTTTACACTTTTGTCAAGAGTAAATTTAACAAATTGAAAAATTTAGCTAAATTTAATTTAATTTGTATTTTTTTCAATAAATTTTAAATACTTTTTACCACTATTTGTAATATCTATTTCAATAATTTCAGGGACATCATAACCATGATGTTCTTTGATTTTACTCTTTACTTTTTCAAAATTGTCTTTTCTTGTTTTAATATTTACAAGTATTTCATTATCACAACAAAATTCATCATTCCATGTGTAAAAAGATTCGATTTCACTTAGTTGAACACAAGCTGCTAACTTAGCATCTATTAAAATCTTTGCGATATTTTTAGCTTCAGTTTTTGAAGCACATGTAGTTTGGACTAAAACTATTTTCATAATCTTCTTACCTCTTCTATTAAATCTGATGGAATTAATGAATAATCATTTCTTTTAAAGTTAGAAGCAGCTAGAGCATGTGCTAAACTTGCGTTAATTGCTGCAGCTAAAGGTTCATATCCTTGAGCTAGTAAAGATCCAACTAACCCACTTAAAACATCGCCACTTCCACCTTTACTTAAAACAGCTGTTCCATAAGTGTTTATATATAAATTCTCTCCTTGCGAGATAATTACATTTGTACCTTTTAATAAAAGTACTACTTTTGGATATTTTAAACAAAACTTCTCTACATATTTTATTCTATTATTTTGTAATTCATCTATTTTAATATCTGCAATATCACATATTCTTAAAAGTGAGCAAAACTCTTTTGGATGTGGAGTTAAAACAATATCTTCATCTAAAACTTCAAGTAATAATTCATCATAAAATAAATCAGCATCAACTATTTTCTTTACATCTTTAGAAAGTATTTTTTTCACTTCATCTGTTTCATATTTTCCAAGTCCCATTCCAATTGCAATTGCAGTACAATTTTCACTTATAAAATGAGTTTGCATAATATGATAAGGCAAGTCAAGATTTTCATGACATACGACACTAACAATTCCAGCACCAAATCCAAAAGCAGCTTTTGCAGCAATTATTCCAGCACCTTTTTTACAACCTGCAACTACATTTAAGTGTCCATAAGAACCTTTATGAGAGTTAAGTGTGTTTCTAAATGGTAATTTTAAATCTTTTTTCTCTAGAAGATATTTGTAACTATTTGTTTCATACAGTTCTCTTTGTATTCCTAAGTTTGCTACTTTAATTTTTCCAGCATAATCCTTTGCTGTATCACTAAATAAAGAAGTTTTTAACGCACCCATTGTAATAGTAGTATCTGCATTAAAAGCAACCGTATCTAACTGTCCATTATTAAAAATACCACTTGGAATATCGCATGCAATTTTAATAGCTTCAAAGCTATTAAGTGTATTTATTAAAGTTATAGCTTCTTTATCTAAAGTTTTATTTAATCCTGAACCAAAAATACAATCCACTATAATATCAGCATTTTCAAGTTTTGTAACAACTTGTACACCTATACTTTTTGCTCTTTTATATTGAAGTTTCCCAATATTCGTTTTAGTTTCTTTATAAAAATATAAAAAAACATCAAATTTAGTATGTAAAAGTCTTGCAAGTGTAATACCATCTGCTCCATTGTTACCAGAACCACATACTATTAAAATAGATTTTTTATCATGATATTTCTCTTCAATATATAAAGCCATACTATTAGCAGCATGCTCCATAAGTATATCTTCACTTAAAGAAAATTCTTCATAACATCTTTTATCTAAAGAGCCTACCTCATCAAATATTTTTTGCATTAAAAATCCTAATTTATTTTTTTACTTAAAGCCTCTATCAGTATTCCTTGCAATACTCCACCTATTAAGATATAAATAAATAAAACTACTGTAAATACGACACCAAAATAATCAATCATTATTGGTATAAATGGAACTTTTATAGCTCTTGTATACATAAATGTTGCAAGCAAGCCATCTTTTAATCCATTTTGTCTAAATTCACTAAGCATCGGATACCAAACATACATAGGTCCGTGACTTACTACACCACCTAAGATTGAATAAATCCATGCTTTAATTCCACTATCTTTTCCTAAATGCTTCATAATCATTTTGGGTTTTAGAAAATAGTTTATCATAGTCGTAATAAATATAATCATTACAAAAATTGGTAAAAGCTTTAATAATACTTCATAACTTTTTGTTAAGGCTAAAATACTATTCTCAGCATCAAACAAAAAAATCAATATATAAATAATTATAACAAAAAAAAGAAATTTAATCCCTTTAAATTCTAATTTTTTATTTTTCATAATAAAATCCAATTTACAGTTAAAACTGTAGCTATTGAAACTAAAATAGTTGTAATAAATGTAAATAATGTTCTATAAAAAGTGAATCTAAGACCAAATATCTCTACTTCAGCTGGTAATTGTACAACTCCTAGAGTAACCCAAGAAAGAATAAAAGCTGTAACTGCAAATAAAGAAATACCTGCAGTTGTTAACTCTCCACTTAAAATATAACTAACCATTGGGTTTCCTGTTAAAACTCCACCCATTAAAGTTCCTGTTATTGTATCTATAAAATTGTTGTCTATAAAGAATGAGGCTAATATTTTTTTTGTGATATATGTATCAAAAATGCCAAGAAGTAAGATTATGGCAAGAAGCATAGGAAGCATTGAAATAAAACCTTTCAATGCTTTATTAAAAGCCTCTTTTATATTGTTTTTTTCTTTCAAAATATTCATTTTCCTTTATTATAAGTATTATAATTTAAGATTATATGAAGTATTTTAACTGTTTTATTATTATGATTTGTTTATCTTATCATAAGTCAAACTTATATTTAATTGTTTTTAAATTTCCATCCATCTGCTTTTAAAATCGTAATTATCTTCTCTTTTACATCACCTTGTAGTTCTATCCACTCTTCTTTGATAGCTCCACCACAGGCTAGTTTTTTCTTTAAAAGTTTTAATATCTCTTTTTTATCACTATCATTTAAAGAAAATCTTCCCACTAAAGTTACTGGTTTTCCTTTTCTTTTTTCATAAGTAAATACTAATTGATGTTGATTCTTTGGCAAGATTTCATTTTTATTAAAAGTACTTGGAGCAGTAGGTTTGTTGCTCTTATTATTCTTATTTATTTTTTGTTTTTTTGGCTTTTCATCATATTTTGATGTATCGTGATTATCACCATCAAGTTTTGCACCCATTTCAAATATCATTTAAAATCCTTTTACTCTTGATTGTACATCTATGTCATCAAGCTTTGTAAACTCTTTTTGATTATACTGTTCAACTGCAACACGACCTATCATAGCAGCATTATCACTACAGTATTTTAATTGGCTTAGATGCAATGTCGTGTTATTTTTCTTACATAACTCTTCTATTTGAGTCCTAAGATAAATATTAGCACTTGCACCTCCAACTATTGCAAAATTTTTTGGAACTTTTTGCTTAAATAATTTTTTTGTTTTTTGCATAATATGTGCAATTGCTGTTTTTTGAAAAGAGGCACAAATATCATATTTATCTTGCTCGTCTACTGTTCCATCTTCATTAGCACATTTTTCTATTATTAGTCTTACTGCATTTTTTAAACCTGAGTATGAAAACTCTATATTTGGACTTTGTCTTAAAGGAACTGGAAGTTCAAATCTGTTTTCATCACCTTTTAGTGCATATTCTTGAACAACTGGACCACCAGGATATCCAAGCCCTAACATCTTTGATACTTTATCAAAGCTTTCTCCAAAACTATCATCCATAGTGCTTGCTATTAAATTCATCTCAGTTAATGAGTTAGCTTCAATTATTTGTGTATGCCCACCTGAAACTAATAAAATAGTCATAGGAAGAATCTCTTCTTTTTCTATAAAAAGAGAATAAATATGACCCTTTAAGTGATTAACAGAAATCAATGGTAAATCAAGTGAAATACTCAAAGCCTTTGCCATAGTCACACCTTCCATTAAAGTAACAGATAATCCAGGTGCACTTGTAACTGCTATTGCTTTTAGTTTTGGAAAGTATTCTACACACTCTTCAAGTATTTTAGGTAAGGCTTCGATATGTAATCTCGCAGCTAATTCAGGAACTACCCCACCATAAACGCTATGCTGTAACTCTTGAGATATTTTCTTATGATAAACTAATTCTAATGTTTGGCTATTTGTAATAGCTATTGAACTATCATCGCATGAGCTTTCTATACTTAAAATCATTTAGTAAGCCAATCTAATGCAAAATCATGAGAACCAAAACCAGAATCTGCATTTATATGTCCGGCATCTTTAAGTACATTTATTTCGATATTTAGTTTTTCTTTTAAATCCATTGCTTCATATTCAGTCATGTATGGATCATTTGTAGATGCTAACATGATAATATCTTTTGCTTTTAAATCTTTTGCAATTGGATAAGGATAAAAAGTACTAGCTGCTTCTACTACTCTATCTCTACTAACGGGTGCTACAAGCATAAGTTTTTCTAAACTAATATCTAATTCATCACAAGTATGAAACCATAATACATTTGCCAAAGAGTGACAAATAACAATATCAGGATTAAAATGTACTATTTCTTTTTTTAAACACTCTTTCCACTCTTGTAGTTTTGGATTATCTCTACTTGGCATTACAGGAAATGAAACTGTGTAATGTTGTTTGATTAAATCAGCTGCTAAACAAGCTTGCCAGTGAGGATAATCACTGCCACCTAAACCATGTAATATTAAAACTCTTTTACTCAAAACTTTTATCCTCTTTTATCTTTTCTTATTTATATATTTCTTATACATCTAACATATTTATTTTTATGTCTACTATCAAAATATGCTGTTCCACTTACAAAATGCATATAATCAGCATAAAACCAAAGCGTTCGCCAATGAGCTTTATGAGCCCAATATCCATCTGGAACGTTATATCTAAATGCTCTATTTATATAGTTTTTGAAGTTCTTTTTATCAACTATTGTTTCAAACTCTTCTATTTTTGGAATCCTCCAATCTGAATATCCAGCAAATACAAGAGTTTCACAATAAGAAATTGCTTCTTCATGCGTTTTCATTACTTTAACAACAGAGATATCATCCACCCACATAAGCATTTTTTGCGTATCTACTACAACTTGTGAATTTTTTCTATATATTTGTGCATCTAATAAAGATACAAAAATAAGAAATAAAACTAAGTACTTCATTACTTGTCCTTTATATCACTTATTTCAAATTTACCTTTTTCAAGTTGGGCTTTAGGAGTTTCATCAAGAAGTTCAATACTTACTCTATATCCAGTTTTATAAACTAATCCAACTAAAGTTTTAGCAGGTTCTACTTCTTTTGTAGTTGTTGTATTAAACTCTTTCCATTCTTCAAATTTTTTTTCATATACATCAACAACATCTTTTTCAAACTTTGATCTTGTAAATATTAAATATACAACCAAAGCTAATAATATTCCAAAAGGAATTAACATATCAAGACTCACAATAAGCCCTCACTTCTTTATCAATTGCAAAAATATCATCAAGTGTATTTATTTTTACATTGTTAAATTTATTTAAAGCATTTAAAGAGATTTTAGAAACATCTAAAAATCCAATTTTCGAGTCTAAAAACTTTGAAACCCCTACTTCATTTGCTGCATTTAAAACTACACCTAAATCAAGATTATTTATAATCTCATCTTTTGCTTCCCAAATAGGATATCTTGAAGTTTCTATTTTTTTAAACTCTAAGGAACCAACTTCAAGTAAGTCAACTGGCTCTAAAACTTGGGTATCACATTTACCTAAGATTGCATAAGCAATAGGAAGTTGCATTGAAGCATTTGCAATATGTGCCGTTGTACTTCCATCTTTGAAGTTTACCATCGCATGAATTAAAGACTTTGTTTCAATAATTGCATCAAGTTTTCTAATATCAAATAACCAAGCAGCCTCCATAAGTTCAAATATTTTATTTGTCATAGTAGCACTGTCTATTGTAATTTTATTGCCCATTGACCAATTTGGATGATTTAACGCTTCTTTTATAGAAACATTAGCTAAATCTGCTAAAGGATAATCTCTAAAAGAACCCCCACTTGCAGTTACAGTCATAGAATCAATAGCCTTTTCTTGAAGCAAATACCACAATCCAAAATGCTCTGAATCAATTGGACTTAAATTGGTATAATCAATAAATTTTCCAGCAACTACTAGTGATTCTTTATTTGCGAGGGCTAATTTTTTACCACACTCAATTGCTTTTAATGTAGGTTTTAATCCTAAAAAACCAACAAGTGCATTTACAACTGTTTGACTTTTTGAGTTTTCAATTGCATTTAAAATCTCATCTTCACCAAAAGAAACATCTGGATGATTCACTTTTACAATATCAATTTTATTTGCAATCACTACCTTTTTAGGTTTGAACTCTTCAATTTGTTTATTCAACACTTCAATATTGCTACCTGCTACAAGTACTTCAACTCTTAAGTTAAACTTTCTTGCAATATTTAGTGTATTAACACCAATTGAACCAGTAGAACCTAATATAATCATCCTACAACCCTAAGAAGAACTAACATTACAATAGCACCAAAAAGGTAACCATCTGTTCTATCAAGAATTCCTCCATGTCCTGGTAAAATACTTCCACTATCTTTTATACCAGCTTCTCTTTTTAAGTAAGATTCATATAAATCCCCAAACACTGAAGCAAAAGCTACAATGATTGAAATCACAATGGCAGAAACTATATGAAGATTATCATTTGCAAAGAAAGTACCTAAGATAGTTGCAATTACAACACCACCGATTACACCTTCTATAGTTTTATTTGGACTTGTTTCACTAAACTTAGTTTTCCCAATACTTTTACCAACAAAATAAGCTCCAGTATCAGCACCTGCCACAATTACAAGTAACCATAAAAGTGTCATAACTCCGTATTCACTATAAAGTGATAGTAAAAATAAAAATGAAGCAGTTGGGTAAAAAAGTGGTAAAAACATCTTTTTATCAAGTGTCTTTTTATAAGCTAATTGTGAAGCGTAACCAATAGCAACAATAAAGATTAAATCTTCTGGATTTGGATAGAAATAAGCAGCAAACCATAAAAGTGCTGAATATACATAAATACTATCACTTTCTAATTGAAAAAGTTTTTTTGCTTCTGAAATAGAAATCATTAACATTGTTCCAAATAAAAGCCACATTATAAAATATGAATCAATATATCCTATAATTATCATTGCGATAATTAGAACTAAACCTGTTTTAATACGAGTTGAACTATCTTTAATTATGTTAGCCATAAAGTAAACCTTCTGTTTTCTTAAATTAATACGATTATACTAAAGTTTGGCTTTTGGTTTTATTCTAATAGAAAGTTATATATAAATATCTTAATAGTTATTTAATTATAATTTAATAAATATAACTATATACTTAACATGTAAAAATTATTTTTACACTAAAATAAAAAGGATACCTATGTTAAACAAAGGATTTAAATTATCGTTAGCTGCAGTTACAGCTTTAGTATTATCAATGTCTCAAGACTCACAAGCAAGAGAGTTTGCTGATATTTATACTGAGTGTGGTTTAGGTGCGATGATTGCTCCAAATAATGCTGCAGTTGCAGCAGTTACAAATGTAACTTGGGATTTAGGAACAACAGCAATTTCATCAAATATCTCTTCACAAGATTCTTGTCAAGGTGGAAAAGCAAAAGTTGCTGCTTTTATTAATGATAGTTATGAAAATATTGAAAAAGATTTAGCTAGTGGAAATGGTAAATATCTTGATACTTTAGTTTCTTTATCAAATAACTCTTCAAAATCTAAAGAAGCATTCATTGCTGATTTAAGAACTGACTTTTCTTCAATTGTTGCAAGTAATGATTACTCTACTTTAACAACATATCAAAAGTCTCAAAAACTATACAATATTATTTACTAATAATATTGTATAGACTAAACTTTAGTTAGAAATAACTAAAGCTTAGTTATATTGACAAATGAATAAATCAACTCTATTTTTCTTTACTATTTTATTTCCTGTAATACTTTTTAGTAGCCCTATTAAATATAATACTAAAGAAAACATAAGTATAGATACATTATCAAAAAGTTCTATTTGGAAAAAACTACTCTACTTTGATAAAAAAAGTGAAATACTTACTAATGAGTATTTTTTATCAAAGAAAGAAGATTTAACTTTAAAAAATGAATTAATAAAAACAATAAACTCTTATGATTTAAGAAATAGTAATAACTTTAATAATAATCCAATATGTAAATTCCCTGCAAGATATTATTGGCTCTCAGAATATATAGATTTTCCAAACTATGAAATGATCAATAATAAATGTAAAGACTTAAAAAAATGGTCTTTAATAAAAGATACACAATCAATTAGTGCCGTTTTAGTAAGTGGATACCTTGGCAATCCAGCATCAACTTTTGGACATTCTTTTTTAAAAATAAATACAAAAAACAAAACAAATGTGAATAATCTATTTGATTTATCTATAAACTATGGAGCTTTAGTTCCTAATAATGAGAACATCCTAAAATATATTTTTAAAGGAATTACAGGAGGCTATGAAGCTGGTTTTTCTGATAAATATTTTTATACACAAGATTTAGTTTATTCAAATACAGAATTTAGAGATATGTGGGAATATGAGTTAAATTTAACTAAAGAAGAAAGGAATTTTATACTTCTACATTTATGGGAAATTATTGGGAAGAAGTTTAATTATTACTTTCTTGATAAAAATTGTGGATATAGGATATCTCAACTTTTAGAAATCATTATCAAAGAAAAAGTTCTTAAAAATGCTAACTATTGGTATGCACCTGTTGAAACATTTCATAAACTAGAAGAGATAAATGATAATAGAACTGTAAGTAATAAACTATTTAAAAATATAAACTACATTCCATCAAGACAAAAAACTATCTACCTTTACTATCAAAGTTTAACAAATAAAGAAAAAGAGATAATCAAAAAACTTTTAAATAAAGATTTTAAATTAATAAAAAATGAATTAAATAATATTGATAAGTTAACACAAATAAATATCCTAGATTTCTTAATTGACTATTACAAATATCTAGAAATTAAAAATGAGAATAATAAAGAGATTACTATTTTAAAAGATAAACTTCTTTTTCTTAGACTTAATTTGCCCATTCGTAAAAACAAAGAAATACAAGTTGAAAATAGAGTTTCTCCTGCAAAGAATAATAAACCTATGATTTTATCTTTAGGTGCTGCTTATTCGAAAAACAAAAACTTTTACTCACAGCTTGGATTTTCAGTTTTTGCAATTGAATCCATAGGTAAAAATCATTTAAATTCAGATGAACTTGTAGTCCTAAATACAAAAATAGGCATTGATAATAATAAAAATTATGTGTTCCTTGATAGCTTTGATTTAATAAAAATTAAAAAATTAAAAACATCACAAATAGATTTAGATGAAGATAATTTAATTTCATGGAAACTAAATATTGGAACAAAAAGAGTTGAAGAAAATGATTCTAATAAATATAATAGTTTCATAAAAGCAGATATTGGAAAAGCATTTAAAATAGACAATCTAACATCTTCTTTTATGATTAATTCAACAATTCAAAGTTCTTATCCATATTTAGAGTTTATGCCTAATATTGGGATTGATTTAGATTTTAATAAACTAAAAACTGCAGCTGTATATGGAATAAAAGTAAATTCTTATAATCAGGAAAAAAATGATTATTTAAAGATAGATACTCAATTAAATATCAATAATACTTTTGCAATTTCAAATAGTATTGAAAAGGATAAAGAATTACAATATTCAATTAATTTTAAATGGTTTTTTTAAATTATGAATGAATCACTATATCTTAATCCCAATACTTGTATAAGGATTATATAAAACATTTGATCCTGATTGTACTTTTACATTTCTTCTTTGCGTAAAATCAACCACATAATCACCTGGAAAATCTACTGAAAACTTTGCACATAAAACTGCTGCTTGTTCAATTACAGAATCAGGGATTGTTTTCTTTGTATTTTGAACTATTACATGTGAAGAGGGTCTATCTTTTAAATGAAACCAGAAATCACTTGCTTTTGAGTTTTTTAGTAAGTATACATTTTCTCTTTCGCTCGTTCCTAGCATGATTTTAAAGCCTTCAAAGAAGAAGCTCTCATAAGGTTGTGCTTTTTTAGTTCTCTTTTGATTTTTTTCTTTTTTAGGATATAAAAACTCGCATTCTTCTATTGTACTTGCCGTCTTTAAGCTATTTACCATTCTATTTAAAAACTCTAATTTTTCATCTAAATTGTCTTTTTCAATAGAAATATGAAGAGCTTTTTGTTTTGCTTTTTTAGCTTTTTTAAATAAGTCATTTGAATACTTTGATGCTGATGATGCTTTATCTAAAAACACTTCTACTTCAACACCTTCATAGTTATAAGCTTTAAAAGATTCTTGATAAGGCTTTAAAGTATGCAGATTTGACAATATCATATTTGCTTTTTCATAAAGAAGTTTTGATTCCTCTTCAAGTTCTTCTTTCTTTGGTAATGATTTGATTGTTTTATCTAACTTTTTGATTTTCTTTTGAATCTGACTAATTTTTACTTTTTTTAGGTTTTCTAAGTTTTGATTTTCTTTTTCATCATATATTTTATATAAGTAAGCTTCAATATCCTCAACTTCTTCAATCTTTGGTATAAAGGTTTGTTTTGGAATCTCATCTAATACAATTCCAACTTTTACAACTCTACTTGAAGAGAATTCATCTACATGTCTTAACGCTTCTATTATTATTCTATTTTCATCTAAGATTATGATATTTGTGTGTTTTCCTGTGAACTCAAGCTGAAGAATAGTTGTAAGTTTTTTATATGATGAGGAAGAGTTAACTTTTATATTTATAATCTTGTCATCATTGTACATTTCAATATTTTCAATTTTTGAGTTATAAAATCTTTTTTGTAAGGCAACATCAAAAGGAGCATTGAAATCTTTCTTTGACTTTAATATATTTTTTGATTTAAAGACTGTACTAGAGCCTTTAGACATATCAAAATATATAATATTGCTATTATTAAATTCTATTATAATAGTATTATTGTCAATACGCTTCACTACTTTGATACTTTGGGTATTTTCTACTAAATACTCAACTAAATGTTTTAATAAAAAATACTTCATAATTACTCCACTTTATACTTATATTATTATCTAAGATTTATTTATATATATATTAGATATGATTATATCAAAATTATCATTAGGAGATAAATATGAAGTTATTAAAAATTGCTTTAGCAAGTTCGTTAATCTTAGGATTAAGTACAACTGCAGTATTTGCAGATGCGAATAAAGGTCAGAAATTATTTGTAAAAAAATACAAAAATGATTGTGGTTTTAGCGGAGATAAATTTGCAGCTAAACATTCTCAAGATGAATGGGAAGAAATAATGGAAGCGGGTAAATTCAAAGAAGAATTACTTAAAATTTGTCCAAATGTAAAAGAAGCAGATGTTAAAGATAAATATATCCAACATCTTTATGATTTCTCTTACAAATTTGCAAATGATTCAGGAAATGTTCCTTCTTGTTAATCTAACATTTATATACTCTAAAGGCTAATATCACATTGATATTAGCCTTTTTTTATTTGTCTCTTTTTTTATAACTATAAATATAAGTTTAACTTATGCATTATTAACCATCCATTAACTTTTTAAATCATATAATTTCAAATATAGTAACTATAAAGGAAAACCTATGAAAAAAAGTATAATTTTACTCTCTACAATAGCTGCATTTACAACAACAAGTTTTGCAGAAGATATAAACAAACAAATGTATGAACAAATTCAATTATTGAAAAAACAAGTAGCTGCACTTGAAGCTAAAATGAATGAACAAAATTCAAAATCTGATGATAAGAGAATCACTAAAATTGAGAAAAAACTTGCAAAAGTTTCAAAGAAAGCTAATTTAGCAAAAGCACAAAGTGCTGGTGATAATCTAAAATGGAATGTTGATTTTAGAACACAGGTTGATAATATTCAATATAAACATGCAGACGGTTCAAAATCTAAAAACAATGCTTTAATGACTAATAGATTATGGCTAGGGATGAAATATAAAGGTGATGAAAACTCTACTTTTTATGGAACACTTTCATATTTAAAAGCTTTTGGAGATTCGGCAAACCACTCACAAGCAAATACAAATCCAGGTTTCTCAAATTTTGATTGGGTAACAAATGAAAATGCTAATGACAATACTTTAAAAGTAAAAGAAGCATATTGGTTATATTCAAATGATACATTTATGGGAACTAATGTTTCATGGACTGCTTCAGTTGGACGTCGTCCTTCAACAGATGGCTTAGGAATAAACTTAAGAGCTGATCAAAATAGAAAATCTGCACTTTCACATACTGTAAATGTAGAATTTGATGGGGCATCTGCAAGATTTAACTTAGACCAAGTTACAGGAATTGATGGTGCTTGGCTTAAATTCTGTGCAGGAAGAGGTTTAACAAATGCAAAACCTAGATTCCAATTTGATAATACAGATTATGCAAATGATGATACAAAAAATACGAATATTGATATGCTTGGATTTATTGCTGTTCCTTATGATAATGGACAATACTCTGTTCATATGAACTATGCAAGAGCTTGGAATGTAATTGGATATAACAATACACAAATTAGTGCTTACCAAAATGCTATTACTACAGCTACAACTCCATCACAAGTTATGGATGCTTATAGAAACTTACAATTTCAAGATGTTGGAGATTTGGATTTAGCAACAATAATGTTTAAAATTGATGGTATTGGTGATGAAATTTCTGATTTCTTAGATAATACTACAGTTTTTGCATCAGCTGCAATGAGTAAAACAAGACCAAATGCTAAAGGTATGTTAGGTTCTACTGAATCTAAAACTGGTCACTCTATTTGGATTGGAGCAAATGCACCATGTCCAATCTCACCTGATAATGCTAAAATTGGTATAGAATGGAATAAAGGTAGTAAATACTGGAGATCAATGACTTATGGTGAAGATACTATGTCTGGTTCAAAAATTGCAACAAGAGGAGAAGCTTGGGAGATTTATAGAACTCAGCAATTAACTAAAGCTTTAAGTTTTGGACTTTCTTATGTTTATGTAAATTATGATTATATGGGAAGTAATGCATTCTTTGGAGCAGAAGGTACACCATATGAAATTGGTGGTGCACAAGCAAATGGATCTAATGCCGTTGAATCAGCTCAGGATGTAAAAGCATATATGAGATACCGATTCTAAAACAATAAAAAGAGATTTATCTCTTTTTATTTAAAAGAATAAGCATCTAAGTTATATACAACTTCCTCTGCTACTTCAAGCATTGAGATATTCAACTTTTTAAAATCTTCACTTTTTATTTTTACTAACAATTCATCATATACCTTGCCATAAGTATAAATAGTAAAAAATATATACTCTTTTGAACGTGATTCTTTATTTAATTCTTTAAACCAAAGGGCAAGTAATGAAAAATAAAGCATTGAAGGATTAAAAGCTGTTTTATTCTCTAAAACTTTTGATATCTCTTTATTTATAAAGTTATATCCATCAAGTACAGCTTTAACTCTATAATGCTTTCTATTTTTAATATAATAATCACTTGAATGTGTTACATTATTTATTTGAGTTAGCATTTCATCACTAATTTTATTGAATTTTTCAATTAGTTCTTTATCTATTCCATTGATATCAATATCTTTTTTATCTTTATAAGAAATAATTAAATCTCTACAAAACAGCAATAAGCTTTCAGTTTTTATTTTGGATAAGTTTAAAATCATACTCAATTGTAACAAAAATTTATTAAATTAATAAATAAGTAATTTAGTTTAAGTCTCTTTGCGATAAAATAAGCTAAATTTAATAATATAATTAACAAATAAAGGAAACTATTGGAACCAATAGGTGTATTAAAAGACGGTCAGATTTATGACCTTCAAACTGCTGAAGCTTTAAATATCGAAGGCGATATTATAAAGTCTGATAACTCTGCTGAATCTTTAGAGATTCTTAGACACTCATGTGCTCATATGATGGCTCAAGCTATTAAAGAGCTTTACCCTGATGCTAAATTTTTTGTAGGACCTGTTGTAACTGAAGGTTTCTATTATGACTTTAAAGTAGATGCTAAAATCTCTGATGATGATTTGCCAACTATTGAAAAGAAAATGAAAGAAATTGCAAACAGAAAACTTAAAATTGAAAGATATGAAACTTCAAGAGAAGAAATCCTTTCAAAATTTGCTGATGATGAATTAAAACAAGCTGTTTTATCAAAAATCACAGATGATACCTTAACTATGTATAAACAAGGTGATTTTGAAGATTTATGTCGTGGTCCTCACTTACCAACAACTGGTATGATTAGAGCTTTTAAACTAACAAGAGTTGCTGGTGCTTATCTTGGTGGTGATGAAGAAAACGAAATGATTACTAGAATCTATGGA
>Ga0193963_1000966_pt1 | contig 14619 bp, 13 predicted proteins | sample FB_6_MG_FD_140359 | JGI IMG/M metagenome (GOLD analysis project Ga0193963, IMG submission 140359) | Microbial mat bacterial communities from the Broadkill River, Lewes, Delaware, United States - FB_6_MG | ecosystem: Environmental > Aquatic > Freshwater > River > Microbial mats | place: USA...
ATTGGGTGCTGAATAGACTTTATTATCAAGTACAACAGCCATTCTCTTGCCTACACTCTTGCCTGTAAACTCACCAAACATCTTAGCACCTTGACCATTTAGAGTGAAGTTGATTTGTGGTTGATTGTTCTCATCAAATCCTACCTTTGCATCTGTTAGCATAGAACCCTCTATCACGGGGATAGCACGAAGTAGATACTTCTCAGGTGAGTTTACATCATGTAATATTACATCACCAAAGCTCTTTGCCTCTTGGGCACTCATGGTATCTACTCTTGCTATTCTATCTTCATCTACAGCCATTAGCTGAAGGTGAGCTGCTCTTGCTATAAGCTCTCTAATCCTCTGCTCATCCTCTTGAGTCTTTATACCAGGTACTTCTACAAGTATCTTATCCTCTCCTTGCTTTGCCACAGTAGGCTCTGCTAATCCAAACTCATTGAGTCTATTTCTAATAGTATCTACAGCTTGTTTGATAGCATTTAGTTTGGTTCTCTCAATCTCTTCATCTGTTAAGTCTATTGAGAAGTTTAGACCATTTTCATTTAGTCTAACACCTGTAAGCTCTTTTTTGATAAGCTCTTTTGCCTGTTTGATATCATCTTTGTCTATAATATCAAATGTCACCTTTTCATTATCAACTATACTAATATCACCAAACATAATATCTTCATCATCAAAGACATACTTAACCGTTCCAGCGATAGATTTTATTCTTGACTCTATAGCCACTTCGCTCTTGATACCCAAAAGCATGTGTAGTCCACCTTGTAAATCAAGTCCTAATGTAATTTTTTTTCCATCTTCACTCTGTGTTAGAGATGGTATAGAGAAGACTACACCAAATATAAGAGCAAAAGCGAAGAGTATAACTCTAAAATTAAGCCTTTTCACTCAACTCAACCTTCCTTGATACAAAAGCTCTATCAAGTTTTATTATAGTCTCTTCATTTATTCTGATTTTTAAAAAATCCTCCTCAGGCTTAACTACAACTGCCATAATCCCACCAACAGTAATTATATTATCACCTTTTGCCAAACCATCTAACATAGCCTTATGCTCTTTTTGATGCTTCTGTTGTGGTCTAATAATCAAAAAATAAAAAATCGCGAATAAGATAATTAAAGGTATAAACTGTCCTATACCACTCGATGCTGTTGTTTCCATAAATGAATTCCTTGTGAATAAAATTTGCCAATATTCTATCACCTTTGTACTAACAAGAGGCTTTTTTTAATTCTTACCCAACACTTTGGGTGCTAAAAGCGTTCTCTTTATTAGCTCCAAGGGTAGCGTGAGTATATCATTTGCTACAGTTGTTTTTATAGTTGGCTTATTTAGATTACCTGTTATCTTTAGTCCTACTGTCATACTCTTATCTTTGCCTAACAAAATATAGCCCAAAAGTGGGATACTCCCTACCACTTTACCTAGTGTTCGCCCCACTTGTATCGCCAAATCCATATTGATTTTATTTCGTTTTATATCTATTGAGCCTTTTCCTACTATATTTGCTGATTTGCCTTTTATATATATCTTATCAAATATGATTTTTCTAGTGCCTATCATCTTATACTCTATCAATCCCTCTTTTATCTCAAACCCTTTTTGCGAAAACCCCGGATTGTGCAAGACAGCTAGGGCTGGTATAGTATTTATAAAAGCTAGAGTGTTGTTATATGTCTTAAAGTCTCTCATCACTCCACCCTCTATGATAATCTCTCCTCTCATTAGCCTATCTGGATTACCACTCTTTTTGATAGAGTATCTACCTCCTTTTAGTCCATCGAAATTTATAAGAGGATGGAGTACCTTATCTCTTATACGAAATGCTTGTACAAAAAACTTCTTTTTCCTTTTACTAAATTTGATAATATCTCCACCTGCACTACCGATGGCCTTTATATCTCCATTTGGCTTTATCTCTATATCGTAGCTATCGGTTAGTAGTCTATGATTACCATAACGAAGATTGCTATTTTTACCTATTATTACCAATCTATCTCTTTTTTTATCAGATTTTGATTTGATTTTCAAAAATCTCTTCAAATCTATATTGAGGTTACTTATCCTAAGTTGTGATTTGTTTTTATTATAATAAAATCTCTTATTAAACGCATATAACTTCTCACCTTTTGATGTGATTTTGCCATTAAATCTGATAGTGGATAGACACCTATTGTTTCTCTCATATAAAAATGATGATGGCTTCTTCATCATACCCTTGAAGCTAAATGTCTCAAACTCTCTTGTCTCTATAGTGACATATCCACCCTTTTCTACTATAGTTTTATCTAGTAGATAGGGCTTGATTTTATTTAGATTATTTAGCCTTATTGTTGTTTTATCTTTTTTTTGAGATAGCTTTAGAGATAGTTTGGGTATCTCTATTTTGGTATCTTTTTTGTAGTCTATTATTATTGGTAGTTTTCTATTTTTAAGTAGGAAAAATTTAGACCCCTTATCCCCTAGTGATATTTTTTGGGCATCAAATAGTAGCTTTACCCTTTTTTTGTCTAAATCTATCTTGCCATCTACCTCACCTCTATAGTCTCTATCTTTTAGAGATATATCATATAGCGTTATAGCACTCTTTGCATATTTGAGTCTCCCACTTACTATTGGTAGCTTAATATCATGTAGTAAAATATCACCTTTACCAAACTTCACATCTACCAAAAATAGCTCACTATCATCCACAAGCCCAATATCAGCGTGAAAGTAGGCTTCTACCTCTCCACTCTTTTGCTTGATGGGTATATAGACTTCATATCTATCAAGAAGAGTATCCATAACCTTATCATAGGGTGTAGTCATATTTATATCTAGCTTCAATATAGGATTATCTTTTGTTATATCAGCGATAGCTACACGACTCCCTTGTAGGCTTTTGCCCTCATATATAGGCTCATTTAGTTTGAAGTATAGGCTATTTTTTCTATAAGTTAGCTCTACGCTTTTGGTATCTATATACTTAAGACCATCTTTAAAGTGTATCTTGGCTTTATCAAATAGTACCTCTGCTTTGAGAGTATCTAAATCTATCTCATAACCATACTTACCACTATTTGCCTCACCTTTTAGAGATACTACTCTGTAGCTTTGAGGTTCGACTCTATATAGTATCCACTCTCTATGAATATCTTGCAAATCAAACTTATCAATAATAGCACTCAACTGCCTAAACTCATTGGAAGATATATTAAACTTTATACTATCTCTATATTTAGACGCATTAATATCAGCTACTATATCAGCTAGAGAGACTTTGGCTATTATATCTACTCTATCTCTACGCAAATCATATCTCAAAGAGCCTGATATAGTTATATTATGCTCTTTGAGATAAGCTCTATTTATAGTAGAGTTTAATATCAGATTTTTATTGAGTTTGATGTATAATCCACTTAAATTATAATATGGCAGTTTGAGATTTTCTATAGAGAAACCTACCCTAAGAGATACAAATATAGCTATGAAGAAGAGGATAAAAAATATGATAATATTTCTAAAAAGATTATGGCTATGGTCTGAAAATATAGCAATAATTGTTCTCATCTCTCTAACCTTCTATATTACAATACCCATAAAAAGTACAAGCACAATCTTACTACCAAAGGGTTCTATTGGGAATATTATATCACAGCTAACAAAAAAAGGCTTTGCTTTATCCCCTATAGATAGATATATCCTCAAATTAATGGGCAAACCTAAACATGGATGGATAGAGATAGGCAAGAGTCCTCTAAATCGTATAGATTTTTTGTATAAGCTCATCAACCCTAGAGGTGCGATAGATAAAATCACCCTAATTCCAGGTGAGACGATGGAGATATTTCTAAGAGATATAGCCAGTGATTTAAACCTAAATAGCGACAAACTCATAAGATACTACAAAGAGTTCTCCCCATACCCAGAGGCTGGAATATATCCAGATACTTACCACCTACCCAAAGGAATAGGAGAGAGAAACCTTATAAAGTTTCTAGTAAATCAATCAGATAAAAAATATAAGAGTATTTCAGATGAGATATACCAAGAGTACAACCAAACAAAGTGGCTCAAAATATTGATAATAGCCTCCATAATCCAAAAAGAGGCAGCCAATAACGAAGAGATGCCAATAGTCGCCTCAGTAATATATAATAGATTGAAAAAAAATATGAGACTACAGATGGATGGTACACTAAACTACGGAATATACTCACACATCAAAGTAACACCCAAACGAATAAGAGAAGATAAAACAAGCTTCAACACATACAAAAAAAGAGGACTCCCACACTCACCCATAGGAGCAGTATCACTAACAGCGATAAACTCAGCCATAAACCCAGCCAAAACCAACTATCTATACTTTATGCTAAACTCAAAAGGAACACACAACTTCACCACAACATTTAGAGAGCATAAGAAGAATGTGAGAAGAGGGTATTAGAGGTTTGTCTATAATCTCAAGTATATAGTTTTTTGAGTATAAGCTCTGTCAAGTAACTATTCCACCCCAAAAAAACAACATCCTCATATTTTTCCTCTAATAAATAATTTGCATACTTACGGTGAAGCTTCGCATCATTTGGATTAAGTTCTAAAGCTTTTTCATAATCTATATTTGGTATATGTGCTGTTTTCATTTTACCCCTCTTTATTATTGATTTTTATCTCCTTTAACATAGAAATTATCTCTTTCCACACATCTATCATTAGCTCTTTTTTGTATTTCTTTTTCAATACCTTAGCAATGACTTTATCTTTTTTGTATCTCTTGATAAGCTTTTCAAAGTCAGATAAAAAATGATGAATATCAGGAGATATGGCATATCCGTATTTGTTATTTGAGGGATAGTTTTTGAGACTCTCTTTGGTATGAAATTTTTGATTATAGGTTTTCACAGCTTTGAGCATATCTTTGAGCCGTTCTTTAAATTTATACTCTTCTTTGTATCCAACTTTAAAGACACCTTTTATCACACCCCATTTAGCAATATTTTCTACAGCTTCTAATTCATCACCATAAACCTCATCCAAACCTTTAGCATAAAGAGGAATAAGCTTTTTAAGTTTCCACTTCTCTTTTGCACAGATTTTTTCTATAGATTTTGATTTTTTCGTTTCACAAATAGATATTTGATAAGTTGATTTTAGAATATCTTTTTTGTCATAATTTTTGTAAAGAAAATTACTAATAAGACCTTGTGATACACCCCATTCTTGAATAAAAGCTATTGCTCTTTTTTCTTCTCGTTGAATAATTTTTTGAGTCCATTTATCAAACTCTTTATCCGAAACATATTTTTTATTCCTATAAAAACTAAAGATAAGTTTTTTATTTTTAGCTGACATTACTAAAAAAATACGATTAACTTTTTCACCTCTAGTCATTATCATTTCAAATTTCTTTTTACTGCCTAAAATATATTTTGCATCATCAAATGAAAAATCAATATAATCAGTAAGGTGGAAATTGACATAACGACGAAAGCTATGCAGACTTTTTTTAGGCACTTTTGCCCCATTAAAGAGCTTTACAAAAATTAATTCATCAAGAATATACTCTATACTATAAAAGTTTCTAAATTTTTTAGAATTTATTATCTCTATAGGCTCTTTATACCAAAATTCTTTTTCTATATCTGAAATATGGTCTTTATGGGAGGAGTTAAACATTTTTACACGCACACCAAATTCGCGTTGGTCACCGTCTATATCAGTTAATGCTTCAAGATAACCTTGAAAAAACATTTGATAGTCGTTATTTGTTTTCATTTATGTTCTAGTCTATTGTAGGAGTAATCTATCAGATAGATTGGTTGAGACTATGATTTGAAAGTGTAGCGTGTTTTTTCTTAAAGATACTTCAATCCACTTATCTTAAATAATCAATCTGTTGAAATTGCTATCTTACCCCCATCAGGAGAAATAAAAGTATATATGAAACCTCCATAAATACTTGCTACACTATCTCTTTGCTTAAGTATCTTGGCGATATTCTCTAATTTTTGCTCGTTGCGAAGCTCCAGAGATTGTGAAAAAACTGTAGGGTGTCAATTTATTGCACCTAAAAAATAATATTTTTACTATAAAAAGCTTATTTTTTAGTAATTTTTTTCTATCAAGGTGCGAAAAATCGCACCCTACAAAAAAATATAATAAGTTCTTTCACAGTCTCTCCAGCTTCGCAATGCTATATTAGTATTTTGAAGTTTTGAGTAGAGGGTCTGCTAACAATGACAACTTAATAAAAGTCTTTTATTTGAACTTAACTTATCTTAAACCCTACCTTCTAAAATGCACCATCTTAAATCTATCTCCTAGCATCGTGGGGGATATTAGGGTCTTTATCTTGTCTGCTTCTCTCATATACTTCTCTTGGGTTGTCTGTTTGGCGAAGCTCTCTAATATATCTATAATTCCAAATCTTATTAATGCTCTTGCTTGTGTTTCGTAATGGGGTTCTTCAAATCCTGCATCGCTAAATGCTTGTGATATATGTTGGAAGTTTACATCGTAGGTTATGTCATCTTTTTGGTATGAGTCACTTAGAGTTAAATCTTTATCAAATAGTGGGAGCGTTTCGTGTTTGGAGTATATTCGTATAGAGAAGTCATTACGGACATACTTCTCACCATAGTCAAAACTGATAAAATCACATCTTTGGGTGCTACTGTACATATCTTGGGCAAATTTCTCATAGCCTATGGCTACTTCACCTTGATTTAGATTATGAGATTTACTCCACTCTATCATCTCTTGGGGTGCTTCTTGCCATTTTATATCGTGATTTTCTACTATGGCTATCTGCTTATCTTTGAGAAGTTCACAAGGGAATGCATCAAAAATCTCATTGGCTACAAAAAAGGCGTAATCTACATTTACATCGCTTATATCGTTGAAGTGAGTGATGGTTATATCATCTCCAAACCTCTGTTTGATATACTCTAGTTGTGCTTTTTGTACCTCTGGTTGTCTCTCTACTATAGCAAACTTTAGAGTTTTGATTAGAGATGGCTCACAAGTGTATAGCCACTGTATCATATCACAAAGTAGATAGCCTTGGTGAGCTCCTATCTCTATTAGCCAACCATCTTTTGAGGCTTTTTGCTCTTGAAGTAGTTTGTAGAAGTAGTTGGCGATACTCGCTCCAAAGAAGCTACTGGTACTTACAGAGGTGTAGAAGTCTCCTCCTTTTCCTATAGCTTTGAACTTTTTGTAGTATCCCTCTTCTCCATATAGCCACTCTTGCATATACTCACTAAATAGCATTTTCCATCCGTATATATAGTTTGAGTAGTTGTATCTGTTTATCTATTCTAAATATCTTTTGGTCTATCTTACGGATTTGGAGTGAGTTGTACATGATAGCAGAGTCTAGGCTCGTTTTCTCTCCTGCTTTTACTAGGTTTTTGGTGAGGCGATATAGATTTTTATATACCTTTTCATCTTTTCTAGCTAGGCTTATCTTTCTATTTAGGATATGTAGGCTATCTTTTATCCACTGATACTCTTTGTCTATACTATCTTTTTTATCCATTACTTGCACTGCTGATTTGAGCTTATTTACTCTTGCTGATTCTATATCTTTGTATGAGTTGAAATCTATAGGCATAGTTACAGCAAATCCATAAGAGTGATAATCCCCTTGCATTGATGCAAATTGTGGGTCACCTTTGGTATATTGTCCTCTTAGATAGACAGCAGGTAGGTATTTTGCCCAAGTTACTTTTACATTATCTGAAGCCTGTTGTGATTTGAATATATCTCTTTTTAGCTCAAGGTTTTTACTGCTATAGCTATTTTTACTCATTAGTTTTAGCTTTGGTAGTTTGAGCTTTTTTGGATTTTTATCACTTAGTAGCTTGAATTTTTGATTAAGCTCTAGTAGTGTGAGTTCTATCTGCAAAAGTGCTGTTTGGTCTTGACTCTTTTTGAGTATAGCTTGGTCTAGGAAGCTACTATCTAGTAGCCCTGATTGGTAGCTATCTCTCTTTTGACGAATATCTATCTTGTCGTTTTTTATCTGATACCTTAGCTTCTGTTGCTCTAGTTTTGCTTTTTTCATACTAAACAAGATTGATATAGCATCACCTATCATCATGCGTCTTTGGAGTTTTATATCTGCTCTATTTGCATTACGAAATGAGTCTGCATACTTGATACCATAATATATTCCACCTGAGCGAAATATAGGCTGGTTTACAGATACTGTGTAGTTGCCTTTGATAACTATATCACTCCCAAACTGTGTAGAGTAGTTTTTGCTATATGATAGCTGTATTGGAGCCATCCAACTATTTGATAGTTTATCACTCTCTAGCTCATTACTTTGGAGGCTATAGTCAAAAAGTAACTCTTTGTTTTTAGATAGAATACTACCCAACTCATCACCATATACACTCGTAACCAGTAGGCTACAGATTATTAATAGATTTTTCAAAACGCTTAAATCCTTCGTCAATTTCATTTTTGTTGATGGTTATACTAGGCAAGAAACGAACTGTATTTCGTCCTGCTTTTAGTACAATCAAACCATTTTTCATACTCTGCTTTATAATAGATACTTGAATATCTGCACTCTTGGCACGAAGCCCACGCATAAGTCCCAATCCTACAGCTTTTTCAAATAGATTAGGGTATCTATTGGCTATATCTTCTAGCTTTGATGAGAAGTGAATAATTGTCTCATCTATTATCCCCTCATCATAAAGATTGCTCAATATATCCAACACAGCCAAACCTGCACTAGTGCTTAGGTAGTTTCCTCCAAATGTACTACCGTGGTCTCCTGCACTAAAAATATCTTTGTGCCTTGTCATCACAGCACCTATTGGCACACCTCCACCTAGACCTTTGGCAAGAGTGATAATATCAGGTTCTATCTCATATAGATTGGAAGCTAGAAACTCACCACTCCTATATACTCCTGTTTGTACCTCATCTATAATAAGTAAAATATCTTTGGATTTGAGATGAGATGCTAGTTTTTGTATCTCTAGCTTCTCAAATGGCTCAACTCCACCCTCACCTTGGACAAGCTCTATCAATACTGCTACTGTCTCATCATCTATCGCTTTATATACATCATTTATAGACTTCTCATAACTAAATCCATCAGGGTATGGAGAGAAGTTTGGGGTGTGGAAGCTCTCTTGTCCTGTGGCTTTGACTGTAGTTATCGTGCGTCCGTGAAAAGAGTGTTCTAGCGTGATGACTTTATACTTTTTATTATTAAATTTAGTCTCACCATACTTTCGTGCTATCTTTATAGCACCCTCATTGGCTTCAGCTCCAGAGTTGGCAAAAAATACGCCCATATCATAACCACTAAGCTCTACAATCTTTTGTGCTAATTTTGCTTGAGGCTCTATCACTTGTAGATTTGATATGTGTATTATCTTGTTTGCTTGGGAGCATATAGCCTCTACTAGCTTATCGTTTCTGTGTCCTACAGAGTTTACTCCAATGCCAGAGGCGAAATCTATATACTCTCTACCATCTTCATCATATAGCGTCGAGCCGATACCTTTGGTAAAGTTTGTATAGTCTCTTGCGTAAGTTTGAAGTATATACTCTTTATCTTGTTGTTCAAGTGTCATTTTTTATCCAGTTAATATTTTAAATTTATTATATCCAATGATGGTAAAAAAAAGATAATATGGTATCATAGTGCAAAAATTATCTATACAAAAGGTATATATCGCAAATGTTTAATATTCTCAAATATTTAATCTTTATACTTCTTTTCTTCTCTGTTGGGCTATTTTATCTACTCTCTACACCCTTGGGAAACCAAAATATATATGACTATATCGACTATAGGCTTAGCAAAAAGACCGATTTTGATATAAAAGTGAAGTATATAAACATAGACAACTACCCTCAAGCTACTATCGAGCTTATCATAGAGGGCAAGGCTCATCTTATCCTCAAAGGGTATATGGACACAAGTGGAGTAGATATGAGATATACTCTTATAAGTGATGCTATATATAAGATAGATGATGATATTAATATATCCGGCTCTATCGCAGGAGACTACTCTGAGTTGGAGATAAAGGGTGAGGGCGTGGCATTAGATGGCAATATCTCCTATAGTGCTATCAAGTTTACAGACAAAGCAGAAGATATAAAGCTAAGTATGAGAGATATAAACTCTAGCAAACTACTTATACTATTGGGACAGAACTCTAGTATAGCTGGAGTTGCTAATGTAGAGTTGGATTTTAAGCTTATGCAAGAGGATAATATACAAGGGGCTTTTAGATACGATATTTATGATAATAACTTCTCAGGTATTCCTCTAAATATCAATACTAAAGTTGAGCTTTCAAATATGATACATAAGTTTAGAGTCAATATATCATCTCCATCTATGGAGATAAATGTCACCAATGGAGAGTATAAACAGGACAAAAAGATAGCCCATGCCCATTATGTGCTAGATATAGGAGATTTATCCAAGCTAGAGTCACTACTAGGGTATAAATATCAAGGTGTTTTTTATGCTAGAGGAGAGATGAGTTATGATAGAGAGCTTAATATTACGGGGCTTTCCAAATCTTTTGGAGGGTTATTGGATTTTATATATTTAAAAGACAATCTAAATGTCAAATTAAAAGATGTCTCTTTTGTAGATTTTATGAGTATATTTCCATACCCAAAGATAATAAGTGCCAATGCCACAGGTGAAATAAATTATGACTTCCTAAAAAGGAGACTATCTGTAAATACAGAGCTTAAAAATACAAAGTTTCTCTCTAGTCAGCTAGTAAATATAATATATCAAAAATCTGGTGTCAATATGATGAAAGAGGTCTTTGATGATAGCCACCTTGAAGCCTCATATCAAGATAGTATATTATCAGGAGATGTAGAGATAGCAAATGAGAAGAGCCATGTATTTATCACAAGTGTAAATATGAACTCACAAAAAAATACTGTAAATGCCTATTTTGATTTTGATATGCAAAAACAGGCATTCTCTGGTAAGATATATGGCTCTCTTAGTGAGCCTAAAGTAAACTTAGATATGCAGAAGCTCATTAAGTTTCAGATGAAAAAACAGCTAGATTCGATTATGGGCAAAGGAAATAGAATGGGTGTAGAGAAGATGATAGATACAATACCTATGGCAAATGTAGCAGAGGGCGTAGCTACTGAGGCCGCTTCATCTTTTATTGGAATGTTTTTTTAATCGTTGTGTAATTAGTTGATAAAACACACTTTTTGTGTTATAATAGTCTAATGTAAAATAAAAAGGATTTATTTATGATAGCTACAGCACCTACAAAAGTAAGAACTAATGTCTATTTAGATGCCGAGATAAAAAATAAAGCCAAAGAGGTATTTAAAAAATATGGTGTCAGTTTAAGTGATGCTATTAATATCTTTTTGACCCAATCTGTGATGGAAAAAGGGTTGCCTTTTGAGATGAAAATACCCAATAAAGAGACTCAAAAAGCGATTGAAGAAGCAAGAGCTGGTAAGGATATTGAACCGATTGATTATCATACACATATTGAAGAGATGAAAAAATGTATCTCAAACTAAACCTTAGTAAATCATTTAAAAAAGATTTAAACAAGGTGAAGTTTTCAAATGAATATTATGCAAAGTATGTGATATATCTAGGAAAATTATTATCTATGGATACATTACCGGCAGAAGCAAGAGACCACCAGTTAAAAGGTGAGTGGAATGGTACAAGAGAATTTCATATTAGTGGAGATTTACTTGTAATTTATATGATTGTAGATGATGAACTAATACTTATTAGAATAGGTTCACATTCGCAGTTATTTAATTAAACATATAAAAAATCAAAGGAAAAAAATGAGATATATCATAATCACACTACTACTAACAATCTACTCACTAGAGGCTAGATGTAATATACCAAACGACATCCGACCTCTTTTGGAAAATAGCTCACTAAATAGCCTCAAAAAGCATAGTGATATTAGAAGAAATTTTAATGCACTTAAAAATCTCTGTGTCAATGTCGTAAGCTTCAAAGAGGGTAAATATAGGTGGAGAATGTTACTTGTAACAAATCCTAAACAACAAAAAGGTGCTTTTTATTTCTTGCCTCATGATGATGAGAATAGTGCTTTTGATTCAGCAGTCTATGCCACACTCAAATATGGTGGTGGATTTTTGGCAGTGATGGCAAACAACAAAAGATACTTCAATGGACAAGACCCCAATCGTAACTTTGGAGATACCAAAAGAACAGCTAAGATATGCAGACAACAACACTACCCTGCCCCTAAATATAGCCAAATTGTATTTGATATAATAGATACATATAGAGGTAGAGGATTTCCATATATGGCTCTACACAACAACAAAAATGGACATAGTGGCAATGGTGGGAGTGGAGGAGTATCTATCTTGACATCAAGTAGAGTAGTCAAATCATACCCAGCACACAAAAATATCACCAAAAAAGATAGAGGATTAAGAGATGAAGACTCACTAGTATATATAGCAGGATTTAGCAAAACTCCCAATAGAGCTAAACTCCAATCTCTCCTAAATGAGGGACTAAATACAAGATATGAGATAATCAACAAATCATACAACGACTGCTCACTCTCTAACTATGTGGTACTAAATAAAAATAGTACAAACTACTACAATATAGAGTCACAACATAGAGACTCCAAAACCCAAAAGATTATGATAGATAAGATTATGGGATTAATTAAGTAAAGAGTTGGCATAATTTAATATACCAAATTAAAGGATTAAAGATGAAAAAGTATCTTATAGTTATGATTGCACTATCTGTAAGTGTGAGTTTTAGTGTCGCTGATACAATAGAGATAAAAAGTGGTGATGGGTATAGGTCTGATTTGACAACTGTACAAGGTACATTTAGAAGCAGACACCAAAGTAGATTTCCTTATGTATGTTATGACAAAAGAATTAGAGTAATGTCACATGGTGAAGAGTATCTATCATACAAAGGGTGTACTAGAGTAAATGTAAGCTGTGCTAGTACAGGACGAGCTCATTTTGGTAAGTATCCAAATGACTATAAAGCATACAAAGCACTACAAAGATGTAGAAATGCTAGACCTAGATTTGTAGATTAATCAATCTAGTTAGTGTTGTTTGGGCTTTCAATCAACACTAAACCTATACTCAAAAATTGTCATACTCTCATCTGAACTTACTGCTACTTTGATACCCTCTTTGTCACAGATAGAACGAACTATCTCTAATCCCAATCCAAACCCTACATTATCACTCTCTTCTTGATGAAATGGCTCAAATATCTGTTGGGTATCTACGATTTTATTTGAGTTACTTAGAAAGCTTAGTATGATTATACTCTCTTGTTTAGTTAGACTCACTACTATATCTGTATTTTTTTTGCCAAACTTAATAGCGTTGGATATATTATTATCAATCACTCTTTGTAGCTCTAAGGGGTTAAAACTTATATTGATAGATGGTGTTATTGTAGTGATGATTTTGTGATGATTACCTGAGGCTATCTCCTCAAAAAACTCTACTCTATCTATCAAAAAAGTAGAAAAATCCAACTCCTCTTTCTCATATACCAATCTATCTTTTTTGACCATATAGCCCAAATCATCATATATGGTACTTAGTATTTTTGCTCCTGCTTCTATCTTGCTTATATATCTGTTTTCGCTATACTTCATTTTGTATATATCTATATAGGTCATTATGACAGCTAGAGGAGTATTTATCTCATGGATAGAGTGTTTGATAAAGCTATCTTGGGCTTTGACTAGTTGATTGAGTTCGTGAGTCTTCTTCTCTACACTCTCTTCTAGTGATTTGTTTAGTTTTTTGAGCTTATTTTTTCGTTTATCTATCTCTGTGACCATACTATTGACATAAGCTACCATCTTTTTAAACTCCAAAAGGTCTATCTGATTTGGCTCTATTAGAGTATAACCCTTGGAGGCTTTTTTGAAAAACTTACTAAAGGTATCTATCTCTTTATTGATTATACGATTTACTATACCTAGTGTGATAGCCCCTAGACCCAATAGTAGCACTCCTAGAGACAAAATCTCCATCATAAACTTAATCAATCTACTCTTTAGAGCCAATTTTTGGGTCAATATAATTTTCTCTACCTCATCAAGATAGACACCAGTACCTACCATCCAACGCCATGGTGCAAATGATTTGGCATAAGATATTTTGGGAGTTACTTCATTTCTATTGGGTTTGAGCCACTTATATTTGACATATCCACCCTCTGGCTTTTTGGATATATCTATTAGCTCCCTAATGACTTCTACACCATCACTATCTACAAACTTATATAGATTTTTACCTCTATGACTACTCTGCACGGGGTCACTAAGATTGACTCCATCAAAATCATAAATAAAGATATACCCCGTACCATCTTCTCTCCCATATAGATACTCTATAGCATCTATAATCTCCTTTTGTAGAGTCTCTTCATCCATAATATCTTTTTTCTTTTTATAGGAGTGTTGGATAAACTTCAAGACACGATTTATATCATAAGATATTTTTGATTTTTGATTTAATATATACTCTTTTCGTATATTAGAAGCATCTCTCTCAAAATCATTATACTCCTCATAAATCACAAGCGTAATAAA
>Ga0193963_1000967_pt1 | contig 14609 bp, 12 predicted proteins | sample FB_6_MG_FD_140359 | JGI IMG/M metagenome (GOLD analysis project Ga0193963, IMG submission 140359) | Microbial mat bacterial communities from the Broadkill River, Lewes, Delaware, United States - FB_6_MG | ecosystem: Environmental > Aquatic > Freshwater > River > Microbial mats | place: USA...
ATTAAAAGAGATTCAAGTCTTTTCCATTATGACGATTTTGGATAAAGATCATAATGTATATGAGACCACATGCGGGGATCTTGTAGGCGCATTTTATGATGCCATAGACAGTGCCAAAAAAGTGTTTTGTGTTGACATAGAAGAGAAAGCTGAAATTGTAGTTTCTGTGGCCCCTTACCCAATGGATATAGATCTCTACCAGTCTCAAAAAGCGATAGATAATGGTAAGCTTGCGCTTAAAGAGGGCGGCATATTAATATTTGTATCACAATGTAGAATGGGAATAGGCGGAAAAACTTTCTTTGACCTGATGGCATCTTGTAATACCCCCCAAGAGGTCCTTGATAAAATCAAACTTGAGTATAAACTGGGTTATCATAAAGCCGGTAAAATGGCTGAGATTAATACCTGGGCTCAGACCTGGGGCGTAACAGAGCTACCGGAAGACGAGGTCAAAGCTGTACACATTAAACCTTTTGAGAGTGTAGAAGCGGCTTTGGAAAAAGCACTTGAAGAAAAAGGTCAAGATGCCAAAATAACAGTTCTTCCATTGGGATCGCTTTCAGTACCGAACATATTAAAAGACTAAACGATCAGATATTCGCGACGCAAATGACGGGGAAAATCAATCGCCCGAAACGGCGTTACGGATAAATAATCAAGAGTTAACGTTTAACAGCGGCGATGCAATCAGCACCGCCGCTGTTTTTTTTGCCAAAGAAAGTCACCCGCGCACCCAATACCTGAAAAATGAATAAGATGCCTTGTCGTTAAAGCGATTAAAGCTTATATAACAATACAAAGGGATATCAGAGTCGTTTAATAACGTATTTGAACTTTCATAAAGCCTCCACAGGCGGACCTGGTTTTTCACCGGGATTCAGCCCACAAAGAAAGTAGAAAGATCTGTATAGGTTACACAGATCTTTTTTATAAAAAACCCAAGGAAAATATAATGAAAAAGCTCATTAACGCAGTCGACGAGGTTGTACAGGATCAATTGCGCGGTATGTCCAAAGCACATCCCGAAATTACGGTTAAAATAGACCCGAACTATGTATACCGGGCAGATGCGCCCAATAAAAAAGTGGCTCTTATCTCAGGCGGCGGCTCCGGCCATGAACCCATGCACGGTGGTTTTGTGGGCATGGGCATGCTGGACGGTGCCTGCCCGGGGCAGATTTTCACCTCCCCTACCCCGGATCAAATGTATGAATGCGCCAAAGCGGTAGCCGCTGATGAAGGGGTCCTGTTTATAGTAAAAAACTATACCGGAGACGTCATGAACTTTGAAACCGCGATTGAAATGGTTCATGGGGATGGAATCAAGGTGCAAAACATTCTAATTGACGACGATGTGGCTGTAAAAGACAGTCTGTATACTGCCGGTCGCCGGGGTGTGGGCACCACAGTACTGGTTGAAAAAATTGTGGGTGCAGCTGCAGAAGCCGGATATACCCTCAAGCAGTGCGCAGACCTTGCCCGCAAGGCCGGCCGGAACGGTCGTTCCATAGGCGTGGCACTGGCCTCCTGCACGGTTCCAGCCGCCGGCAAGCCCACCTTTGAGCTGGCTGATAATGAAGTAGAAATGGGCATTGGTATTCATGGCGAACCAGGTACGGAACGTATCAAAATGAAAACCGTGAATGAAATCACCCAGGAAATGGCCCTTCGTATTATCGATGACAAGGCGTATACCCGTACTGTTCGCGAATGGGATGCCGAGAAGGGCGAATGGGAGGAAAAATCCCTGACCGATCCCCCCCTCAAGTCCGGTGATGAGGTCATAGCCTTTGTAAACAGCATGGGCGGCACCCCCGTATCCGAACTATACGCCGTATACAGCAAACTGGCTGATGTGTGCGAATCCAAGGGCATCAAAATTGTACGTAACCTCATCGGCCCCTACATCACCGCCCTTGAAATGCAGGGCTGCTCAGTCACCTTGCTCAAAACAGATGAAGAAATTCTCAAATTATGGGATGCGCCGGTTTCGACCCCCAGCTTGCGCTGGGGCGCATAAAAACATACGGAGAGGGAACAATGACCGTCAGCAAAGAACAAATTATAAAATGGTTGGAAAAATCCGCCGATGTCATCCAGGAAAACAAAGACTATCTGACCCAGCTTGATGCGGAAATCGGTGATGCAGACCATGGGGTTAACATGGCCCGTGGATTCAAAAAAGTAGCGGAAAAACTCCCCTCAATTGCGGACAAAGATATCAGCAATATTTTAAAAATAACGGGTATGACCCTGATTTCCAGTGTGGGAGGAGCCAGCGGGCCGCTTTACGGCACCTTTTTCATGCGCGCCGCCACACCCGGTAACGGCAAGGACGTGTTGGACGCCATTGATCTATGCGCCATGTTCAAGGGTGGAGTGGACGGCATTGTCCAGCGCGGTCGGCCCAACCTGCGCGATAAAACCATGTTTGATGCCTGGGCACCGGCTTTGGATGCCATGCAGGCAGCCCTGTCAAACGGCAGCGACACCCTGACGATTGTAAAGGCCGGGGCCGCAGCCATTGAACAGGGCATGAAAAACACCATTGCGTTACAGGCAAAAAAAGGACGGGCAAGCTACCTTGGTGAACGCAGTATCGGGCACCAGGACCCGGGGGCTACATCTTCCTTTCTGATATTTAAAATGCTGCTTGAGGTTTTAGAGGCACACCAATAAGGACAAATCATGATTGGTTTAGTTTTTGTATCCCACAGTGCCAAACTGGCTGAAGGCGTAAAAGAGATAGCGGAACAGATGACCCGGGGTCAGGGCATGATTGCAGTGGCCGCAGGCATTGACGACCCGGAAAATCCCTTTGGCACCGATCCCATCAAAGTGCAGGCCGCCATTGAATCTGTTTACAGTGAAGACGGCGTACTGGTGCTCATGGACCTGGGCAGTGCCCTGCTCAGCGCAGAGATGGCCCTTGAATTTCTTGATCCTGAACAGGCGAAAAATGTCAAACTCTGCGCAGCCCCCCTGGTGGAAGGCGCTATTGCCGCCGCGGTCCAGGCATCAATTGGTGCAAATCTTGCCGATGTTATGAACGAGGCCTCAAACGCCCTTATGGCAAAGGAAAAACAACTGGACCAGGTAACCGTCATTGCGCCGCCCCTTGTCCCTTCGCCCTCCCCAACCTTAACGATATCTTATGATGAAGAAATTACGCAAACTTTGACCATTCTCAACCGTAACGGTTTGCATGCCCGCCCGGCGGCCAATTTTGTTAAAGCCGCAAACCTCTACCAAGCGGATATTACAGTCACAAAAGGAACAAAAACAGCCAATGCCAAAAGCATTAACCAGATAACCATCCTGGGTGCAGGCCGGGGCGATCAAATTGAAGTCAGGGCATCCGGGCCCCAGGCGCGCCAGGCGATAGAGGTCCTGAGAACCCTGGCTGAAAATAAATTCGGAGAAAAATACGAAAAGGGTTCGCCTATAACGTCTGAAAAAAAAGCATTGCTTGCCGATACCCGGAAAAATGCCCAAGGGTCAATTGCAGGCATTCCGGTGTCTCCCGGCATTGCGGTTGGTCCTGTGGTTCACTACCGTTCCCGGCTGCCCGAAGTTAAGACCAGACTGGTCCAGGACACCCAGTCGGAGATTAAAAAACTTCAGGCTGCGCTAATCCGAGCCGGACAGGATCTTGAGCAATTAAAAAACCAGGCGGCTCAAAAAGTTGGCGATACGGAAGCGGCTATTTTTGATGCCCAGAAAATGTTTCTGGATGATCCGGCCCTGCTGGATGCGGTGCAGGATAGCATATTGGCCCGGCAGTGCAATGCAGAATCGGCCTGGTTGGCATCCATAGACGCCATGGTCCGGGAATACCGCAAACTTGAAGCGCCCTATCTTCGTGAACAGGCAGCCGATGTCATTGATGTGGGCAGACGTGTGTTAAGACAACTTATCGACCAGGATCTGCCGACGTTGGAATTTGCGCAGCCCGCCATCTTGTTTGCAGAAGAGTTAACCCCGTCGGACACGATTCAGCTGAACCCGGATAACGTCCTGGGCATCTGCACGGTCTTGGGCGGCGGCACCTCTCACAGCGCCATTGTTGCCAAGGCTTTAGGAATTCCGACGATTGTGGGTTTAGGTTGCGATATGCTCTCATTACCGGAAAACGAAATCATTGCCCTGGATGGTACCCTGGGATTGGTCTGGCCCAATCCCACAAAAACCCAGCTGGCAGAATTTAAGACACGGCGTAATGCGTGGAAAAACCAACAGCAACAGGCCAAGGCCCTTGCCCAAGCACCGGCATCCACCATGGGCCGGCACCCCAAAACCATTAAAATCGTCGCCAATAGCGGCCCCCATGATACAAAAACAATTCTGGATTATGGTGCCGAAGGCGTGGGATTGTTCAGAACGGAATTCCTGTTTTTAGGGCGGTTACAGGCACCTTCCGAAGAGGAACAATTGCTGACCTATACCCAGATGGCCAATACAATGCAGACCCGCCCGCTGGTTATCCGTACCCTTGACATCGGCGCAGACAAAACTGTTCCCTACCTGGATATCGCCCCGGAAAATAACCCGTTCCTTGGCTTAAGAGGCATCCGTTTCTGCCTGGCACACCTGGATATTTTTAAAACTCAGTTGCGGGCCATCCTCAAAGCAAGTCCCGGCCACAATATCAAAATTATGTTTCCCATGATCAGTACCCCGGAAGAGTTCTGTGAAGCCAAAGCTGTTCTGGATGAAATAAAACAGGAACTAAAAACCTGCGGGACGCCTTTTGAAGAAAATATGGAAGTGGGGCTGATGATTGAGGTGCCGTCTGCGGTGGTCGTTGCAGACCAGCTGGCCAGTAAGGCAGATTTTTTCAGCATCGGTTCCAATGATTTGACCCAGTATCTTATGGGCGCGGACCGCGGTAACCGAAAGGTCAGTCATCTGGTCAATGCCCTGAATCCGGCGGTGCTCAGAATGGTGGCCCAAACCGCCAAGGCAGCGCGTAAGGCAGGAATATGGGTGGGCATGTGCGGAGAACTGGCCGGGAATCCCCTGGCAGCGCCGGTGCTCATTGGTTTGGGATTGGATGAACTGAGTATGAGTGCACCCAATATCCCCGACGTAAAAAATGCGATCCGCCACTGCACCAGGCACCAGGCAGAAAAGATGGCCCAAGCGGTTTTAAATCTTGAAACTGCGCAACAGGTCGAAGCGTACTTAAAATCAAACATGGAGATTGCTCCCAATCCATAAAAACCGCACCAGGGTTTGAGTTTGATAGAATCAAAGGATAAACTGTTAAAAAACAGATTGCACGGCCCTATCCCATGCACTAAAATATTTTGAATATAATAAAGGCCAACCGTTCAGGAGAAAAACATGAGCCATTTTTTATCTTTTTTTTTAATTCTGAGTCTCGTTCTTGGAGGCTGCGCGTCTGACCAGCAAAACGCTGAGACCTATATCCGGGAAGGAAAAGCGTATTTTGAAAAGCAGGAATATGCCAAGGCTGAAATCCAACTGAAAAACGCGGTCAGCCTGATACCGGATTCGTCAGAAGCTTACCATCTTCTGGCCCGCACCTACATGGCGGAGAAAAAGGCCCAGGAGGCTTTTGGTGTATTTTTACGGCTGGAGGACCTGGAACCGGACAATCTTGAGATCAAACTCCAGCTGGCCTCGTTCTATTTTCTGGCCCAAAAATGGCCTGAAGCGGAAAAGAAAGTGACACAAGTCCTGGCTGCCGACCCAGACGACATAAAAGGACTCTATCTGAAAGCCGGAATCCTGGGCAACAAAAAAGAGACATTGGAAACCCTGGCGGGCATCTATGAACGAATTCTCACGCTGGATGCCCAACAGACCAAGGCCATGCTGGTCCTTGCAAGGATATACCAGGCCCAGAAAGACTCCGGCAAAGCCGAAGCCATGCTGAAAAAAGCCCTGGAAACGACGCCGGATGACTTGAACATTAACCGGGTGGTATTCAGGTATTACCTGGCCCAAAAGGCATATGACAAAGCCCGGGCTGTTCTGGAAGATCTGGTGGTTCAAAAACCCGAGGCGGTTGAACCCAGGATTATGCTGGCCAACTTCCAGGCCGGACAAAATGAAAACAGCCAGGCAGAGCAATCCTTTTTGAAAGCCATTGAACTGGCGCCGGACAATCCTTTGCCCTACATGCTCATTGCCCGGTTCTACAATGCCGATGAACAGCCGGACAAAGCAGAGGGGTTTATCAAAAAAGCCCTGGCCATTCATCCGGAACATGCCGGCTTGAAAACCGCGTATGCGGACTTTTATTTCCTTCACCGGGAATATGAAAAATCCGAAAAAATAATTGATGAGGTATTGGCAGTCCGCCCCGACTTTCCCCAGGCAAAAGTGCTCAAGGCAAAGCTTTTGACATCCCGAAAAAAATCAACCCAGGCCAAGGAAATTCTCCTGTCCCTGCTGGAAGAGGAACCGGATTCAGCCCGGTACAATTTTTTGATGGGATCTGTGCTCTTGAAAGACAAAAAAACAGATCAGGCCATGGCTTATATTGCCAAAACCCTGGAAAAGAATCCCTTCCACCTCAAAGCAAGAATCATCATGGCGGATATCTATTTCAAACAGGCCGACTATTTCCTGGCCGAGTCTGAAATTGACAAGGCATTAAAACTGAGCCCTGAAAACTATGAGGCACTTTTGCTGAAGGGCAATCTTTACGCAGCCAGACAGGAAATACAAAAAGCCCAGACTGTTTATGAGGCGTTGATCCAGGACCATCCCGAAAATCCGGCAGCACTGTTCAGGTTAGGTAATCTTTTTATCATGGACAAAAAACCGGACCAGGCATTGGCCGTCTATGACAAAGCCCTGGCCATTAACCCAAACCTTATGGATGTTTTTATCAACATGGTCCGGCTGTACAGTGCCGAAAAAGAGTATCAGGCAGCCCTTGACCGATGTGATGCCCATATTGAAGCCCTGCAGGCCCCCTCGCCTGTTGTGATCTCCATTATCCAGGGGCTCAGGGGGAACCTTTTCATGGCCCTTGGAAAGTCGAATGCTGCAAAGCAAGCCTTTGAACTGTCCATCCAGTCCAACCCTAAATTTACTCAACCCTACCTTGCCCTGGCCAGGGCATACCGCCAGGAAGAAAATAGTGAGAAAGAGCTTGAGATCTATCAAAATCTGCTGACCCAGCGGCCGGAACAGATCGAGCCCCATTTCCAGCTCGGGCTGTTTTACGAAAAAAGGGGTAAAAATGAACAGGCAAAGGTCCATTACGAAAAAGTGCTTGAGCTAAATCCGGAATACATTCCGGCCTTGAACAACCTGGCTTTTTTCTATGCCGAACAAAACATTGAGATGAACAAAGCCCTGGATCTGGCCAGAAAGGCTAAGGAACTCAGCGGAGAAATTCCGGCCATCATGGATACCCTGGGCTGGATCTACTACAAAAAAGAACTCTATGATTCCGCCATTCAAGAGTTCTCCAACTGCATTGAAAAAGAACCTGAAAACCCGATTTTCAACTTTCATATAGGCCTGGCCTACAACAAAAAATGGGATTACATCAATGCTAAAAAATACCTGAAAAAGGCACTTGAGCTGAAGAAAGACTTTAAAGGGGCGGATGAGGCCAAAAAAATCCTTGAACAAATTTGAGTATGAGTGCACCCAATATCCCCAGCGTAAACAATGCCATATGCCATGCACCATGCAGAGAATATGGCCCAATCTGTTTTAGACCTTGAAATGGCGCAACAGATCGAAGCGGACTCAAAATCAAACAGAGACTATTGATTCCCATCCACAAAGACCACTGTGTGGATGGGAATCTAAATCTGCCGGACGAACCTTGCCAAGGGTCCTTATTCGTAAGTAATCTATAATGTTTTAAACTTTGCCGGATTTGTCGTATGATACGCACTGATGTATTTATAGACCCCGTTCGCTCTTTTATATCCGCCATGTTTGCTTACAATCTTCTTACAGTTGGCAACATAGATTGTACGGGCTCTGCGTGATATATAATCCTTGTCTTCCGGCCCATAAAGCCCTAAAGCTCTATCCCATTCTGCGGCCTCATACGAGATACGAAGCACACCATCCCGCGCAGAGTGGAACACAAACAATCTACCGCATGAAGGGAGAGATTCAAAAAACTCCTCCCTTGGCTCTAAACATTCATTGTCGACTGCCGGTGCAGTACAAAAATAATTTCTGACCACAGTTTGCACTTGGCTTTCTTTAAGCGCTTTTAAGCTAACACGCGCCCCTAAACTGTGCGACATCAAATCAACAGCATTTACGGAATTACTCATTTCCTCAATCAAGGATCTAAACATCCTTGCAACAGCATTCGCCCTGGATTTTCCCTGCCACCACTCAATCCCTCGATCACCGCCCGGCCAAGAATAACCGATAACCGCATCATATACCCCGGGAGTCAAGGCGTTTACTTTGTCCTCAATAACCTTGTAAGCATCGTAAACCTCAAACTGTTCATTATTGTATCCATGAACTAAAACCAATACGGTCCGACCCTGCAATTCGGCAACAAGACTTTCCATGGTTAATTCGCGGACGACAGTGTCGTTTGCCAAGTCAATTTCTTTTATACGATGTCCATCCCTTGATAAATTATCAGGATCATCGAAGTCTTTGCGTGAACTGATTATAATCATTCTCTTCTCCTCTATTTATTCTCGCGTTAGAAACACCGGTTACCCAGCGCCCCGCAAAGATCCGGGCGTGTGGCTTTCCCGGATCCGATTCCTCGGTTATATTCGTTTTCCTGTAGAATGTCTGTTCATGTGAATATTCGCGATGTCGCCTGTTAACAACTCGAATCCAGATTACCGTCAAGTATTATCGTTGTTCTGTTGGGTACACTCGAAATAGTTTTAAATCTGCAAGGCCTTCCCATTGGGGCAATCTTGCGTTTGGCCCTTCAATTTTGACCAGCGGCGGCTCTCTATCTGCCAATGCATTGATCTTCTCCCAAAGCGTAATATCACCCCAGTATTGCGGCGGCGTTTCCCGGGCGGAAACAAATGAAAAAATGTCCATCGGGGTTTCAAGGCCGGAACAGATTGCCTCAAGCGCCAATTTTTCAAGTTTACCCAACCCTGTCACTTTATCAGGAAATTCTCCCATCCAACGCGTTACGGCCGCTGGAATCCAAGGCAAAGGCGCAGCCATCGTCGCCAGCTTTATGAACTCGGTCTGATCCTGGCGTGCGAAGGCGCGATCCACACGTCCTGCAAAAAGAAAGTGATCCGGCTTCAACGGTTTACGTTGCGCATACATGGAAGCCAATTGCTCGGGAGAAAGCTGTCCGAGACCGTGATAGGGATCAATGCCGGGAAACGCATCTATGCAGAGAAGGTCGGCATGTTCGTTTCCAAGACACCACATACACGCAAGAATGTGGCAAAGCATTGACTGGTCAAAGAGGCATGCATCAAACCAGAGGACCAACGTGTCATAATCGGATGCGATTTTCAGCTTTGCATACTGGGTCTTTAATGTCTCAAGAACGTATTGTTTGCTTACCCCACCCCCAGTTGCATCCTCGAGAAAACCCGCCCGGGCATCCAGCGTGACGTCATCCGGCCACCCCGGTTTTCTCGGACCATTGTAAAGGATGTCATGCCATACGAACACTTCTCCGGGAATTGTACTCTTTGCCAAATGCCCGCCTGCTATGTCACCGCTTGTAATATGTAAAATTCGGTTCATTTATCTTTGTTTCCGGCGCCGAGCGAGTTGTTGAAGGATTTGGCAACTTAAACCCAGAAGCGGGCTTCACCCTCGACGGCCACAAGTTGCTCTTTCAAAGCTATACCAGGGCTTCAGGGGTCACGCTCTCCCACAGCCTACAAGATTCTCTGCCGAAGCTTAACCTGATCGTTCGACTTTATAATCATTCTATCAGATAAACAGAAGAAGTATCAAACGCTTCTTCAACCGTACCTTCCCAATTGCCATCATTAAAAACGCACGGTTCATATTTATTGTGACTATATGTGTAGAACGCAAGAGACCAACGATCATCATCTCCAAAATAACGGAGCCTGCACAAATGTGTTGGAATGTTGCGTAAAAATTCTATACGTTCCTCGCGGGACTTACCAAATAGATCCGGATCATAATCATCCACTGGAACAAATGGCTCTAAATATGCATCTATATAACAAAATTTCCCTCGAAATCTGACATCTATACGATTGAACTTTCCTGAGTAGTGATTTTCAGCATGATCAAGAATACGTTGTCGAATACGCTGTTTTATCCTATCAGGAATATTTACTCCTCCAGAGTGTGGGTCATAAACCCAGACCTTTCTTGCCATAATCCTACGCCTTATATTAGAAGTTCATTTTCAGGAATCAACAATTCAATACTGTGAGGTTTTTGAGAAGAACGCTTTATAAAGCCCTTTTCTTCAAGTTTCGCTAAAATTCGATATACACTTGTGGCACCAACACAAAATTGATTTACGAAATCAGATAGCTTAGGAGAATGGCCATTGATCTCTATAAATTTGTTTATGAAGGCTAAATATTGGCCCTGTTTTTCTGTAAATCCTACGTTATCTCTTTTTTTTATGGATGATGGTTTTCTTTTTCTTGATTTCTTTTGGGACGACTGAAATACAATTGAAGACTCATTATAGTCAGATAGACAATATAAAAACTCACGACCAATATCGTCAACAACATCTATTTGCCGTGCCTTTTTTATCGTGAATTCAGCTATTACAGTTCTCAGTCTATTTGATGGGATTGAAATAAGAATATTTTTTTTATCATCAGTTAACCTTTCAGCAACGTCGTACATTTCTTTTCTATGTTTATCTTTTGCAGAACAATCAAGTTCAACTTCTACTTTAACATTCAATTATTCACCTCATAATATCATCTACCAGATGGCTAACGCGCCGGCCCAGGTCGTTCGGCTTTCATTCATATTCTTGGCGACTAATAACGGTATTCGATTTATTGTATGCGCGCCTTACTTTATCTAATGCTTTATGAAGATCTTCTTGATTGTTTACATCTAATACTGCAATCTGTGCAAATTCAATACTGGCTTTTAGTAAGCTAAATGCCGGACTGAATATTGCGGGATCGGTTGCCTTACCCCGCAATTTTTTCGATGCTTTAGCAAGCGCGTTTAATTCGGGGGTCCAATCTTTGGAAGATTTCTGCTTATTGGCTTCTTTTTTGGGACTTTTTTTTGTGGCAGTATCAAAACTTTCAATAATACGATTGTTTTGTTTGGCTCTCATATAGGTTTCTTTCAAATCACCTTTTATCCCACCACCAAAAAAAATATTACGCGCCTGAAAAAGACCATCATATATAATTTTCCCCTTAAATGGCAACAAGACGGCCTCTACATTCATAGGAAGCCGATATCGAGGAATTATATCTTCAACGCTTTGGTGAAGACCCAGAACGCCATATACCGTATCATTTTCAATAAACATCGCACATCGCTTTAAATATCGTTCAATAAGAAAGTCTCCTTGAACAAAATTTTTCCATGCGGAAATTATTTCTAATTTATCTGCAGATAATTTCTGAGGGTTTTCTTCAACATAGGAATCAATAATCGTTATATTCGAATAAAGCGCAATACGCACTTCCATTTTTACTTCCGTCGAACAGTCTATATATTCTTCCAACGATTTAATATGAGTATGAATTTTATTTTTATGGTTGACAAAATACTGAAGTCCCCACATCAAATCGAAAAATAATTCAGCGTCTTTATCTGATACTTTCATAACTTATCCCATTAATATGTTATAGCCCTCGGGTCTGTTGAAGCATTTTGTGTGAGCCGGACACGGCATGTATTATTAAAAATGAATCAAATCTAATGGATTTGCAAACATTTGGCAAGTCTTAGGCTCGGCAGGATGGAGGCAAAGGATGTAGCGGAAATGACCGTTATGTGAGACTGAAATATTCCCAGCTTAAAAAAAACCATAATGAGCCAAGAGCAAGACTTGACCCCTTCAGACCCCTTCATAGACCCAGCCGGATGGATGCGAAGGATGTAGTGATATGGCAACGATCCATCGGTGACGGTGGTTCGAGAGGAAGCCGCCTTGCTGAGGCAGGGCACCACAAAAGTACGGTATGACGTACGGAAATCGAGTATGAGGCGCACATATCCGGACGATGATGGGGAGTCCTATCCCTATTCGATATTTTAGGTATTATTCTTCAAACTCTTTTTGATGATCTTGATCAATCATACTTTGAATTTCATCATCATTTTTAAATATTTTTATAAACGGTGCTTTTTTGTTAATTTTTTCGAAATCCATTAATAAATGTTCCCCTGTTGTATCATCATCGACAATGAATATGGATTCCCCATTTATTTTTATTCCAGGATATAAATCATGGGATTGTAATTTATGGTCAGATGGAAGACTTTCTTTAATAAATGAAATAAATTCATCAATATACTCTGACCAAACCATAGTCCATGGGCTTTTTATTTTTAATGCTGTCATTTTTTAAAATGAACCTTCATTTGTTTAAGGATCTATAAAGCTCTATCAGTTCCTTTGTTTCATCAGATAAATTTTGAATGTACTCATCCGTCAACAAATTTTCTGCTACAAGTTGAGATATTTTCAAGGCAATATCTGATCGTTTCCAATCATCGAAACACCTGCTTATAATCTTATCTGAATTTTGAATGTGTTTGAATAACTTACGGTGTTTTTGGATTTCTTCAACGTTTGGAGAATCAATAATTTTTTTTGTCTCTTTGTGAATGCGTAAACAGAGTGTATTCAGCATGTCCTGCTTTATTTTGTTCAAGTACTTCCAATCTTTTTCTGGTATCGTTCTCATAAATTTTTATATTTCCAACGCTTCATTTTATGGAACCGAACGGGGAGCTGAGGGACCAGGCTTTTCAACCCCAACAACTCCAATAAAAAGATAAATTCCCCAGAACCAAATGCTCCCGAAAAGGCCGCGCAGTAAGCCTGGTCCCTCTCGAGCGTATTGTTATGGCAATTGAGGTAGCCCGACCAAATCTAATAAATCATTTTTATTTTGCCTTGAAACCCATATTTGGAAACTTTTATCAACAATATTAAGTCTCAAATTCGTTTGATCATAATCAAGAACCATCGGTTTTATATCTTTTTTTATCTGTAATGAGGTTGTTGATTGCAAAGACTGGGTAACATTCCCTGAATTTAATTCATGTTTTCTAGGGTGAACTTCTTGCAAGATCTGTCTTATTTCTGACTGCTTAAGGCCTTCTTCAATGCGATTTGGATCAGAAGTTATTACAGGATATAAAAGCCATTTATGCATCTCAAGCTCTGTATTTTGGAATCCTTCGGCAAACTGTGTTAGAAATGAATTAAAGCGTCCTCCTTGCTCATTGACAACTTTATCTACTATCTCTTTACAATTTACTGTTTTACCAACTTCTTTTAATTCAGATTGAGATGAATGAACTCCTTCTGTGATGCAGCATTGATGGCATGCTTCTTGGACGATATAAACGCTGTCATAACAAGAATCGAGTAACTCGTTTTTAAAATCTTCCAAAAAGGATATGTTCATCATTGATTCACCTTCTGATATAACCTTAAGAAGCTCTTCCCGAGTCCATTTGTCAGCATTGATCGGTAATAATCTACCGACAAGATCTCCATTGTATACACTTAGACGATTTTCTTCTAACCATACGCCGATAATGATAAAGCAGAGCCCGGAATTCTCATGGAAAGCTTTAAGGGCAACAGAAAAATCTTTTTGTGTCTCTATCGGCAAGTAATGAAAATCCTCTAACACAATAAACTTTTTAAAATTAAGTTGCTCCAGCGCGACAATTATATCGTTCACGTCTAATGGGTCTATTTCTAAAGGGGTTTTGGTTATTTCCTCCTTTTTTTCTCTTTCTGCTTCTGCACCGCCCTCAGCATTAGCCCCCAATAATCCAGCTTTAATTTTTGCAAATATTTTTTGTTTCCCTGAAGTTGCTTTTGTTGTCGAGACAGTTAATTCAAAGCCTGCGTGCTTGAGTATCGCTTCGTGTAAATGGTCTAAGTTCCATTTATTTGAACAATGAACAACAATATAATCTTCAGGATTCAAGCAGTGTTTTCTAAGTGAAGTTTTTCCCTGTTTGGAACTACCATAAATAACTAAGTGTTGACGACGGGCAAGATTGTTCACAAGTACGTCGTCTGCGCTGTCTCTTTCTACATAGTTCAATGGGAGATCACGATTTATTCCGAAGACATCATCGACTGAGTATTTTTTCATGAACAAAATAATCCTTTTATTATAGTTGTTCCTTTATAGCACCATAACAGTGGAATAGGCAGATTCCATTTATTGTGGTTTTAATCAAAGCGGTTTAAAGCTTTAACTGTAGACTAACTTTTATTCAACCCATAGCACCAATTTGGACAGGTGTCTATCGGGAAACTCCTTACTTTTTAATATTTTATGTCATTGGAAAAGCAATATCCCTAAGACGTCCGCCAGATTAAAAGACTTTCACGCATCTGCATGGGCCCCAGACAAAACCGTTTCACCTGGGCCTGCCCGGCCCAGTCCCGATTTATTTTCAGATTGGCTGACCGACCGTCC
>Ga0193963_1000968_pt1 | contig 14586 bp, 8 predicted proteins | sample FB_6_MG_FD_140359 | JGI IMG/M metagenome (GOLD analysis project Ga0193963, IMG submission 140359) | Microbial mat bacterial communities from the Broadkill River, Lewes, Delaware, United States - FB_6_MG | ecosystem: Environmental > Aquatic > Freshwater > River > Microbial mats | place: USA...
ATGGAACTAATAAACACTCTGCTTTTGGTGGTGGATACCCATTAATGTTACCTGTTTCTTCAAGAAACTTTACTCCTACAGAGAAAGCAATTTTACAGGAAATAATTAACGATGGTTACGAAACATTCCTATCAAGAGTAGTTGAAGGAAGAAATAGTACAAGAGAAGCTATTCATGAAGTTGCTCAAGGTAGAGTTTGGAATGCTATTGATGCAAAAGAAAAAGGTCTAGTTGATGTTTTAGGTGGATTGGAAACTGCTATAGAAATTGCAAAAGAAAAAGCTGGTTTGGAAGAATACAGATTAGTTTCCCTTCCTAAGCAAGAAGATCCTGTTCAAAAAATGATTAAAGATCTTACAGGAGAAGCAAAAATTAGAATTCTAAAAAATGAGTTAGGTGACTCTTACAGATTCTATGATAAAGCACAAAATTTAATCGATTTAGGTGGTATTCAGGCACGTATCCCTTATGAAATAGAATTAAACTAAAAATCTTTCAAATCAAATAAAAAAATCCTCAAGCAATTGAGGATTTTTTTATGCAATTAAGTCTGATTGCTTAGTTCCTTAATAAAAAATTATTGTCATATTTAATTCGATTTAAATCCTAACAAATATTTCTGTACATTTATTAATGTATAAATAACCACAAAGACATCTAAAATCAACGTAAAAATTGATTTTACGGCTAAATTTAAGGATCGAATGAAGGCACTATCCCGTTTTTTAAAAGGCTTACTGTTACCGTTTAGTTTACTTTACGGATTAATTGTTGCTTTTCGTAATTTTCTCTTCGATATCAATATTTTATCAAGTACCGAATTTAAAATACCTATTATTTCTGTAGGGAATATCACCGTTGGTGGCACAGGTAAAACTCCACATATCGAATATCTAATCACTCTTTTAAATGATGATTATAAATTGGCAACCTTAAGTCGGGGGTACAAAAGAAAATCGAAAGGATTTATTTTAGCTGATGAAAATGCAACAGCATCGCAAATTGGCGATGAACCCATGCAAATCAAACGAAAATTCCCAGATATTTTTGTATCCGTTGATAAAAATAGAGTGAATGGTGTCAAAAGTCTATTACAAACTGAACATGGTAACGATTTAAGTGCAATACTTCTGGATGATGCATTTCAACACAGATATATCAAACCCGGTCTGTCTATTCTTCTTATCGATTACAATCGTCCAATAACGCGAGATTATATCTTACCTTATGGCAGATTACGGGAAAGTTCTGATGAGAGGTCGAGAGCCAATATTATTATAGTGAGCAAAGCTCCCGCAAATATGACTCCCATAGAAAGACGAATTTTTGTAAAAGAGTTAAATATTCTACCGTATCAAAAATTGTATTTCACTTGCTTGGACTATTCTAGTTTACAACCTGTTTTTAGTAATAATGCGATAAACATAATCAACCAGGATTGGGGAAAAGAGAATTTTTCAATTCTGTTGCTTACCGGAATTGCCAATCCAAAACCATTAAAGGAATATTTGGATAATTTCTCTGATATAATTGATGAATTGCACTTTCCGGATCATCATGATTTTAACAAAAAAGATATAGAGCAAATAGAAAAACGATTTAAAGAACTAGCTGGAGAAAACAAGATTATTATTACCACTGAAAAGGACGCTACTCGAATTTTTGATATGAATATAGATCAGGATTTGATCAAGAAACATCTTTTTTACGTTCCGCTTCGTATTAAATTCCTAAATGAGGATAAAGCATTATTTGACAATCAAATCTTGAACTATGTCCGAAAAAATAAAAGATCAAGTAATTTGCACAATATAGAAACCGATTCAATATAAAAAAGGGGAATGAAAATTCCCCTTTTACTCTACCATTTAATTAACCACTACATTAATTAACAGCTATTGCTAAAGCAATTTGGCTTATAGCCAATATTTAAATTTTATTACTTAAATACGCTATGCATCATCAAGTTACAAAATTCAAGATGAATGATCAATAGTTTTTTCATTTTTTTAAATTCTATATATACTAGTTAAATTTCCCTCCTAAAACACATGTCTTTTTAAAAGTTTTCACATCTCCTTTTGAATTAAACAGCTCGATATATACAAGGTAAATACCTATTGGAAGTCTTTCTTTGCTTGAATTTAGTCCATCCCAATAAATCTTATCCTCCATTGCCAAATAATACTTGTTAGCCAATTTCCGCACTTCTTTACCTATCGAATTATAAATTCTAACGTTAACTACAAATCCATCATCCTTCAAATTAAAATTGATATAGAGTCGATCGTTTTGTCCATCACTATCAGGAGAAAAAATTTTATTGGACAAACTAACTTCATTATCAAGCATTTTTTCATCACTAAAAACAGAATTCTCCACTCCAGGAGTTCCGTAACCTATGCTCTGTGCAGCCGACTGCCAATTGGAAGTACTATTTGTTTTATTCTTTGGATTAATACGCTCCAATGCTACTCCTTCCACTGATGCCAATAAACTAAAGTGCATTTTTTCATCGTAAGCAAAATCATCAATAAGATCAGTTTCTGATAATAAAACCACTCTACCCGATTTATCACCATAACTTGGAAGATTACATTTCTTAAATACATTCCAATCATTTGTGTAATAGTTCTCGCGAACATTCAGAGTATCTACAGTCAATAAAATATAGTTTTGAGGTCTAAGAATTAATTGCTCATCCGAAATTTTCACACTGTCGGTTAGTAAATAATTCTCATCTCTTTCAGCAAGATATGATTTAGATAAATCCAGAATATTATCTGAAGTATTGTACAATTCAACGTAATCTGCACCTCCCGAAAGCGGATTAAAAAGCACCTCATTGATGACCACATCACCTGCTTGAATTTTTGATGGGATCCAAAACTCGTAAACATCCTTTGAAAGTGGGTTCTGTGCCAAATCTGTCACTTTTTGATCAATACTGAGTTCATATTTTAAATTTGGAACAAAATTATCTTGAAATATTAGCTCGAACAAAATTCCTAAATTCTCAACATTTACAACACTTATTGGATGCTGCCCAGATTCTAACAAAGTGAAATTTTTTAAATTCTTAATTTCATTCAGAAACATTGGTTCCGAAAAATTTAATTGAATCGAATTTGCAGAACTCACAATTAATTTTTCAAGAACTGGTGAATTTACATCTTTATTTTCTTTAAAAATTGAATTGATAGAACCTGGTGTTCCTCCAATAATATTAATAGATGCAGCCCAATTTGGGGTCTGCCAAGTTGTATTCATTGGATCAATTCTCTCTAGTGACCAACCTCCATCATTCTTTTCATCAGATTTATACCAAGCAATTGAGTATGTAATTGAATCGAGTAATATGCCTTCGGTTGATTTAAGACTAATAGTGGTACCTGCATTAGTCAATCCTGAAAAATTACTTACGCCCAAAGTGTTCCCATATACAGAAAAATCCTCCATCGCTGAACTCGAACAAAGAATCAGATATGAATTTGCTTTTATCGTATCTGCCTTCAATTTGAGCTCTTTCTCACCAATGCCTACAGTCCAATCCTTTACTGAAAGATCATGACTTTGCGTATTGTATAGCTCTATATATTCATATTCTGGTAAACCGTTTGTTGGATTCTCATCTGCCATGATTTCATTGATCACAACATCATACTCATGTACATCATATCTTGTAAAAGTTAAAATGGAATCCAAAATATTTCCGCATTCATCCAACAAGTTATTTAATACAAGCTGCTGTTCAATTCCATCTTGAAAATCCATCTCGAAACTCAATGCTACTTTTTGTGGAGATAATTTCTCTATTTGAGTTAATCCATTATCTGCAACTAAATAACTTTCTAATGTAACTACTGATTTTGAATCCATATACTCATCAAATTCAATTGAGATTTGATTTTTGGAAATCAGATTGAATGATTCTACTCGTGGAGATTTATAATCTAAATTTTCTGACCAAATCGAATTCTGTGTTCCTGGTGTTCCACCTTTTTCTGCTATAGATGCTGACCAATTTCCAAAACTGCTGCAGGTGTTCACCGGGTCAATTCTCTCCAATGACCAGCCTCCATCTTTCTTTTCATCAGATTTGTACCAATCAATTGAATAGGTAATTGAATCAATTGTCAGTCCTTCTCCAGATAAAATTCTAATGCTTGTACCAGCATTAGTTAAGCCTGAAAAACTGCTTACGCCAAGTACATCTCCATAGTTGGAAAAATCCTCTATCGCCGTGTTTGAACATAGAATGAGATATGAATTTGCCTTTATGGTATCTGCTTCCAAGTTGAACTCTTTCTCTCCAATTTTTACGATCCAATCCTTTACTGAAAGATCGTGAGTTTGCGTATTGTATAGCTCTATATATTCGTATTCTGGTAAACCATTCGTCGGATTCTCGTCTGCCATGATTTCATTGATCACAACATCATAGGATTTAACAGGAGCGAAATATTCAAATTCTACACTATCGTATTTGCATTCCATACCGCTCTGATCAGTGATATCAAATAATTCAACAAAATAATTACCAGTTTGAAATTCATTATTCATTACTATTACAATCTCAAAAGCATCTTTTCCAACTGAAATTGAATAATCATTTAACTCCTTATCATTACAAAAGATTTTATACTTGTTAGGTAGTAATGCCAATTCTGTATTTAAATTTTCTGAAAACACGATTAAAATAGAATCCTGACCAATAATTTCATAGTCGCGAACATATGGCTCCGTATTTGCAGATTGTATAATTAAATCGTCGAACCAAAGTTCTCCTGCTCTTGAAGCTGTTTCAAAATTAAATTGCAAAGCATAAAACCAACTTTGAGAATTCAAATTAATCAAAGATTTTTCCGAACCTGCAAGTAGCCAATTATAATTCTCTCCTATGCGATTGTATTTTAAAGTCCATTCCCCACTAGCATCATAATCAACAGCTATTGCAACTGCCTCTGAATCGTTCCAATTAAAATCTGAAGAAAATAATAACTCTGGAGATTCATCCTTTACAATTTTCCATAAACCAATTAAATCATCGGAACCTTTATAATTGATTCCAACGACATAACGAATTTCTGATAGCTCTGGATTCTGATTATCCATCAACAAATTAAATCCAAAATAATTCCCCGATGATGGGTCCCAATCTCCATTTCTTAGAACAAAACTCCATTGTAATGTACCTGAATGCGGATTCCAATTGCTTACTTCTCCACCAATATAACTCTCTCCACTCTGATTAATTAGGTTGTGCTTTAAAGATGAATTACCGAAAATTGGATCGAAAGTAGAAATTTTCCAATCCATTGTGTTTTGCCAATTTTCAAGTGAGGATTCCTCAAAATTATCCTGAATATCAACACTTGGAGTACCAACAAAAATCTTACAAGTATCAGGTATTAGATCTGATTTAGTTGTAATGGAAAAATTTGAAGATCCTGAATAATTTATACCTCCTATAGTCGCAATTCCATTTATCGTTTCCGTATTTGAATCATCAAAAATCAAATCGTTACTATTCGCTTTCAATTCGAAAGAGATATTTTTATCTAAATCAATATTCTGATGTTTATCGCAGGTAGCAACCTGAAGATCAAAAATTTCCAAACTATCTGTAATATAAAAAGGAACTTTTATAATACTCAACCTATCCGCAAGTACATCTACTTCATGAATAGCTGATATAATGTTTTGATCTAATACATCAACCAGTTCTGAACTATGATTTCCTGTTTTCCAAGCAAAATTCTCTTTTGGAATACTTATTTGAACCGTTGCATTATCTGGCAATTGGCTTTTTCTGAAATAAATTGCCAATTCATACTCTAATTCAGTAGAATTGGGAATTTCAATAAGTCCATTTGATGAATTGAATCGAATATAATTCGAATTTATATCGCTTGTTTTAGCAAAGACAATATTATTCTGTTTGAGAATAGCACCAGCAATGTGTTTGTTCCAATTCAGATCATTCGTAGTAATTTCCTTATGGAATTTAAGCGTATTTAAAATAGTTGGTAGGTCATCATTAGAACCTGAATCTACAATCTTGAATTTTAGTACGCTCTGTGAAAGTTCATCACTTACAGCAAGAGGATTCAATTTAAGAGCTGGATTGTGACTTGAAAAAATGATTTCTGAATCATTATCTACAGAAGAAATATTGTCGCTTAAAATGGTGCTAAACCCATCAGATTCCGCTTGTAAATTAAAAATCTCTGCCTTACTATAAATTAAATCACTCCAAATATATAAACCTCCTTCATTCGTTTTATTTAATCCTGATACAGAACTCAAATCACCATTACCTGATGCCAAACTAAGTTCAATTTCATCATCAGAATTGATATCTCGATTTTCATATTCGTCAACCAATTCAATTTCGATCTGAAATTCATTTTGAAATGGCACATAATCAGGCAATTCTACAAATCGCATTCTTACAGCTTCAACTTCGGTAATAAATTCTGGTCCAATAATCACCTCTGAAAATTCAAATTTCAGACCACTTCCTTCAATTGAAGTCTCCCATTCTGCCGAAGATTGCTCTATTTTCAACTGAAGCTTCTCTCCATCAATGGTTTCTCCCTCTTTCAGATAGACAAATAAGGAATAATCCGACGCTCCTTCGCTTTCAATAATTCTCCCTATTTCATCTTCACCAAAACTTATTATCAATTCATCTTTCGATATCTCAATATCAGCTTTTAGTTCTTTTTCTGCATTTTGTATAAAAACTTTTTCAATGCTCTTCTTCAAATCAACCTGATTGGCATTTGAAGTTTTAATGAGCATTTTATTTAAAATAGTAGGTAGCCCATCATCACCTCCATCAACAACTGTAAATCGAAATATTTCAAAAAGATCATCTTTTGTAACTTGTGTTGATGAGATTGTTGTGTTTGAAGGTGTCCATACCGATTGAATCACATTCGAATCAAATGTATTCAATACCAATATTTCATCAGAAATCACTTCTTTTAAATCTTCACCTATTAGTTTTAAACTTATGCTTTCTATATTTTCATATTGCAAAGAATCAAAAACTACAAATCCATTTTTTAACGGTTTTTCAAGAATAGTATTTGAACGTAAAATTCCCGTTCCACTATTAAGACTTAAGTTTACTATGTTTTGCTGATCAACATCTAGATTTCCAAATACATCAGTTGCTTCAGATTTTACTGAAAAATATTGATTTCGTACAATCTCAAATGGGATTTCTGTAAATTCTAAAACCTCAGCATCAACAGAAATCGCATGAATATTCGAAGATATTTCTCCATTGGATGAACTAAATCCTGAACCTCCACTATAAACATTAAAACCATTCGCATACTCACCAATCTTCAACTGAATTGTTTGATTTTCATTCAACGATACATTTGAATTTAAGTACACTTTAATATCAAAAATCAAACTTCCTCCTTCGGGAACATCTATTTGTCCTTCGTTAAAATCTAAATAAATCGAATCATTGGTTATTACCGTATTTTGAGGTTCTATAACTGATCCTGAATGAGAAAAAAGAAATCCTCCCAATTGAGTTTCCCAGTTTAAAGAATTTTCAGGATTTTCATTAAAAAAAGTCATTCGCGAAACGCGAGTTGGTTCTCCATCGCTTGCAGAACTTGTTTCGTCGATTGCAAATCTAAAACAAGTAATGGCTTCTTCTTTGGTATCAATTTTTGTATCTATTAATAGTGGATTTATTGGATCATCTGTTGACTTTAGTATTGTCAACTCATCCATTTCTGGAACAATTGGTTCTCCAGATACCAAAATATCATCGAAATAAACCTTATTGCTTGATAGTGGGTTGTTCATGCGAACGACTATTACCAAACTTGTTCCATTTATAAATGAACATGTTCCTTCAGCACTTCCCCAATTTCCAATATTTACCGCATTATTATCCAATGCTATTTCTTCCCCACCATCTAGCTTGTAGTAAAATTTAATGTATTTTTCATCATTAGTTGAGGTTCCTGTCTCTGCCGCAACAATGGAGATACTGCAATTTGTAAAGCTAGAAATATCAATACTCTCACTTTGCCAAATAGCCTCGCCATCACAATCTACAGCTTCAAATCTACCTTCGCTCGTTTCAACAACTTTTACGTAATCATCATCATTTTCAAGAATACAATTGGAAACATCCAATGTCCAATCGGTAACACCTGACAAATCGGAATTTGTACCCCAATATCCCTTATTTAAATTGTCAGAAAAATCTTTATTCCATATCTCATCAGCATACACCCCACAATTCCCCAGTAAAATTAAGACAAAGAACAATTTCAGAGAAAGAGTTTTTTTCATGGAAAATTACAATTAAATTTGATTTGCTTTTTTGACTAAAAGCTAATTTAACTATAACCATATTATTAATCAAGTAATTAAAGCATTATTATGTTATGAGGATTGCAGTTGTAGGAGCTACAGGTCTTGTAGGTCAGAAAATACTGGATGTTTTGGAAGAAAGAAATTTTCCAGTTAGTGAATTATTCCCTGTTGCCAGCGAAAGATCTGTTGGTAAAGAAGTTGCCTTTAATGGCAAGAAGTACAAAGTAATTGGTATGAAGGATGCAATTAATCTAAAACCACAAATTGCAATTTTTTCAGCTGGTGGAGATACTTCTTTAAAATGGGCACCTGAATTTGCGAAAGTTGGAACCACAGTTGTGGACAATTCTTCCGCTTGGAGAATGGATGAGAGTAAAAAATTGGTTGTTCCGGAAATTAATGCATCAGAATTAAGCAAGGAAGATAAAATTATTGCCAATCCAAATTGCTCTACCATTCAATTGGTAGTTGCTTTGGCTCCTTTACACAAACATTATAAAATGGAGCGTTTGGTTATTTCTACTTATCAATCCATTACTGGAACTGGTGTAAAGGCTGTTGAGCAATTAGAAAATGAAAGATCAGGAGTTGAAGGTGAAAAAGCTTATCCATATGAAATTGATAAGAATTGCCTTCCTCATTGTGATGTGTTTACCGAAAATGGCTACACAAAAGAAGAAATGAAACTGGTTAATGAAACCAAAAAAATTCTAAAAGACGATAGTATAAGAGTTACAGCTACAGCTGTTAGAGTTCCTGTTGTTGGTGGTCATTCAGAATCGGTAAATATTGAGTTTGCGAAAGATTTTGAATTGGAAAATGTGAGAAAAATTCTAAGTGAAACAGATGGAATCATAGTTCAGGATAATTTGGATGAAAACGAATATCCAATGCCTAAATATTCTCACGATAAAGATGAAGTTTTTGTTGGTAGGATTAGACGAGATTTCTCAAATCCAAACACACTAAATATGTGGGTTGTTGCTGATAATCTAAGAAAAGGTGCTGCTACTAATGCTGTTCAAATTGCAGAATATCTAGCCAAACATGAACTAGTTTAAAACAAAAAATAAACCCGATGCAAATCATCGGGTTTTTTATGCGAATAACCATACGAACAATTAGATACATAAGAGTTCGCATGTTAACTTAAAGCAAAGCTACATTCCAAATTATCAATAATTTAAACTAATCCATTAAGTTAGAATAATCCTGATAAAGAAAATCGTTGTAAGGAAATCTAGCCGAGTGAATTTCACGAATTACACCATAAACTTTCTCTCTAAACTCTTCAATATTTTCCTTTTCTATAGCCGAAATAAACAAACAAGGAGTTTCTCCCTTGGCAATCCACATTTGTTTTAATTCATCCAAACTATAATTTTCTCGTGTTTTTGGCAAAAGATCATCCTCATCTTTCTTTACGTATGTAAATGCATCAATCTTATTAAAGACCAAAAATCTTGGTTTCTCCTGTTTATCAATCTCAGCCATGGTTTCATTTACCACTTTAATATGATCTTCGAAATTAGGATGAGAAATATCCACAACATGAAGTATTACGTCAGCTTCTCGTACCTCATCAAGGGTAGATTTGAACGATTCAACCAGATGGTGAGGAAGTTTTCTAATGAACCCAACAGTATCTGCTAACAAGAATGGAACATTTTGAATAACCACCTTACGAACAGTTGTATCCAGAGTCGCAAACAGCTTATTCTCAGCAAACACTTCTGATTTACTCAACATATTCATGATAGTTGATTTCCCAACATTTGTGTAACCAACAAGAGCTACACGAACCAATTTACCACGATTCTTTCTTTGAGTTGCCTTTTGTTTGTCAATCCTAACAAGATCTTGCTTTAATTTAGAAATTTTATCTAAAATTATTCTTCGGTCAGTCTCGATCTGAGTTTCTCCTGGACCACGCATTCCAATACCACCTCGCTGGCGCTCAAGGTGAGTCCACATTCGTGTTAAACGCGGTAACAAATATTGATACTGAGCCAATTCTACTTGTGTTTTTGCATGCGCAGTTTGTGCTCTACTTGCAAAAATATCAAGAATTAGATTGGTTCTATCCAGCACTTTTCTTTCTAATATCCGCTCAACATTACGAAGTTGCGTTGGAGACAATTCATCATCAAAAATCACCAATCCAACTTCATCATCAGCTTCTAAAAATCTCTTTATTTCATCCAATTTTCCTGTTCCAACAAAGGTTTTAGGATTAGGATAATCTAATTTTTGAGTAAATCTTTTTATTGTTGTTGCTCCTGCTGTTAAAGCTAAAAAATCTAATTCAGCAAGATATTCATCAACCTCTTGGGCAGTCATATTTTTTGATTGATCAATTACACCAATCAAAACTGCTTTTTCCGTTTCTCTCTTCGTAGTAAGGTAGTCTCCCATTTAATCAATTTAGGAAATTAAAAACTAACAACTTTCATTTATTCCATAAATTCTTGAAAGCTAATTGCAAAAGTAAGCATTATTCCACAAAGCTTTCGTTACCGAACACAAAAAAGAGGTTCCGAATAATTCAGAACCTCTTTATATGGTAGTAAAAAAATTAATTTACTGTAATTGGAAGTTGATTGGCACAGTATAAGATACCTTTACAGCTTTACCACGCTGCTTACCAGGCTTCCACTTTGGCATCTTATTGATTACACGAATCGCTTCTTTATCAAGAGATGGGTCAACTCCACGTACAACGCGAACTTGCTCTACACCACCCACTTTGTTTACAACAAAAGTAACGAATACACGTCCGGTGATACCATTTTCCTGTGCAATAACAGGATACTTGATTGATTTTGCAATCCATTTTTGTAATTCAAGCTGTCCTCCTGGAAATTCCGGCATATCCTCTACAATAACGAATACCTGAGCTTCATCTTCTTCTTCTTCCTCTTCTACAACCTGGATTTCAACTTCTTCATCCATATCTGCATCAGAGTCTTCAATTTCCAACTCATCTTCAATTTCTTCATCGTTATCCACGATTTCCAAAACATCAGCAACTTTAGGTGCTGGTGGTGGTGGTGGTGGTGGCTTAACAGGTTCTTGTCTGGTAACAGGAATCATTTCCTCTTCAGCCTCCATCTCTTGCTGATCTTCTAAACCTGTAGCTTCCGAAGAATCTACACGCCATTCGAATGCAGCAAAAACAAACAGAAGAGTCAAGGCCAGACCAATCTCAAGAAAGAGACCTCTCTTATTTTCAAGATCTGCTTTAGGTGACTTCTTAACTTCCATAATCTTCTTTTAATTTTCTTTTAAATTCAGCGCTTAAAAGTAAGTAATTCAATTTTATAATCAAAATACTATACTTTCCGAAAATATTCGAGGCATAAAGATAGAAAAATAACGGTCAAACCATTTTTTAAGGTTTGAAAATTTGATAACCAATACTTAAGTAAGTGAAATTCTATTGGTAATAATCTATTAAATGCCTCTTTCTTAATAGAGATAAACCTACTGTAAATAAATCAACTATAAATTTAGTCCATTTTTTCTTTAAAGCCATTCTAAATTAGATTTTTTATACCAGAAGAGTGAAAAATCTATGTTGTCCGAACTCATCCTACCTATACACACACTATACATTGCTACCAATCAATTGTCTATTGACAAACAATTTTTCGAACTAAAATAGATTCTCCACTCTCTAATTCCCTTACGTAGAATACTTAAAAATGTTTGCTTATTCGTAAAATACATTAAAATCTGTCTTTCAAATCTTCAATTTTAATTTATATTTGCAGCCGCTTAAGAATCTTGTATTATTCTGATTTAAATTGAAATGATACTAAATTCTTTTCACTAAACAATTAAATGGGGGGTTAGCTCAGTTGGCTAGAGCATTTGACTGGCAGTCAAAAGGTCACCGGTTCGATTCCGGCACTCTCCACCCTCAAATCAAGGCGGTTATGGCATTTATGCTGTGGCCGCTTTATCTTTATTCGCAAACAGATTCGCAAACATACAACTGCTATTTTCTTCAAAAAAATTAAAATTGTGGCTTAATTAAGAACTATTATTTCTACACTATAGTTGAGTATTGTAATTTTCTGTGTAAACCTGTAAACCTTCATTGCTGTAGATTGACATACAGCTAGTTACAGGGTCACATTAAGATTTACAAAGTTTACATCAATTGCCAACCTATTGATTATCATTGAGTGTTTGGTTTACACAGATTTAAGAAAATAGTATACCTATGCTAATTGCTCTTTTATTTCTTGTGGAAGAAAACTTATTTCAATTAGATCGAACCAAAAAGGAATTGTTTTCTGAAATTTCGAAAAGATTTTATCTTGTGCCTTTTGCGGAATCTCGAAAAGATTAAAACTAATCTCAAAATCTTTTCGCTTTATTTTTATACTCATTAGCAATACATCCTCGCTAGCCATAAGAAATGATTCTTGCGTGAGCAGGGTTAGGTATAAATAGATAAAACCTTTCACTATCACCTATGAGGGTTGGAATAGCAATGTAAGCGTAAGCAATGTTCCAGCATTTTTTGTGATTTAAATAACAAATTGTTTTTCGACTTAAGTGTTTCAAGTGGGTTCTTAAGCTTAAATTCATGCGCTCTATTTTATTGGTACATCTTGTAATGACTTTGTGAATTTTACTTGGAATTAAACTTCTATAGGTCCTCAGTCCGTCAGTATATATCTTTTTAGAATCAAAACTTAGCACACTCTCTACTACTTGTTGTATATTGATTTGGTTGTCCTTCGCCCTACAACCAAATCAATTACTTTTCCTGTTTCTTTATTGATAGCATAAATTACCCAACATTCCTTATGTTTGTTACCAACGTAAGTTCTTAATTCGTCTATCTCATAACTTTGATTTCTTTCTAAATGAAAAGGTTTTTTAATACTATTCGCAATCTGTATTATTATTCTTTGAACACTCGATTTTGAAATATTTAGCAGCCTTGAAATTGAACTGATTCCGAGACCTTCGTTGTTCAATCGTTTGATTAAATCTACTTTTCCTGCATTAATTCTTGGCTTTGTATAGTGTTCTCTTTGATACTTTCTACAATTTTTACAAAAGTACTTTTGAACTCCTTTGTATTTTCCTCGCTTAATACACAAATCTTCACAGTATTTACATTTCATCTGTTAATAATTTTTTCCTTTTGTCAGATGGAAGCCACAAGATCAAAATAATCATTACCTGATATGTTTAATAATTATTTTAATCATGCTTGTTTCATAGTTTTCTAAAAAAGTGACAAATGGTACACTACGTTTTTAAAAATGCCTTTTTTAAAGGCATTACAGCTTTTAATATTTATTCGAGTTTAGAAAGTATTACTTTCTTATCTAAAAGAAAAACCTGCAAAAAACTACTTTGTAGTTCTTTACAGGTTTTTTATCTTTAAAAGTGACGTATGGTACACAACCATAATAAAACCTCTATCTTAATTCTTCAGATAAAAAAGTTCACTTTTTGCTGACGTTAAACAAGGAACTGTTCCCAAGGCCTTCATTATTCAATCGTTTTATTAATTCAATTTTTTTAGCATTAACTCTTAGCTTTGTTTAGTGCTCTCTTTGATTAGTACTACAATTTTTATGATTGAATTTTGAACTCCTTTATATTTTCCTCGCTTTATACACAAACCTGAACAGTATTTACATTTCAAAGTTTTCTTAAAAGTAACGATTGGTACACCATGTTTAAAAAAATGCCCTTTTTACAGACATTACAGCTTTTATTTTTATTTCAAGTATAAACAGTATTACTTTTTTACCTAAAAAGAAAAACCCATAAGAAACTATAAAACCGTCTCTTATGGGGTTCATTATCTATAAATGTCACATATGGTACATTACCCATTTAAGGTGACATATAATGCACGTCCAAGATAAGTTACAATCCTAATTTATGCATCGCAAGTATAACGGCCTTATTCACCTCTTCCTTTGTAAAAAAGGCATTCTTAATTTTATGATCATCATCATATGGTGAATAACGTCCAATAACTATTGCTAATTCATCGAAAATATGAATTTCCTTTGAGGACAGAATATTATAGTCAATTCTTAGATTATAATATTCGTGAAATTTATCACAAAATATATTAATATTCATTTTATCTTTCCGATAATCCAACAGTAACTTAAATAAATCATTTTTTGTACATCTCATAATTTTGGTATTCTTGATAAAGTTCCAATAGCTCTTCTAGTATACTCA
>Ga0193963_1000971_pt1 | contig 14548 bp, 8 predicted proteins | sample FB_6_MG_FD_140359 | JGI IMG/M metagenome (GOLD analysis project Ga0193963, IMG submission 140359) | Microbial mat bacterial communities from the Broadkill River, Lewes, Delaware, United States - FB_6_MG | ecosystem: Environmental > Aquatic > Freshwater > River > Microbial mats | place: USA...
ATTTATCAAATCTTACTGAACTTTATACCCTTCAGATGAATAATAATTTAGTAGAGGATATTAGTTCGTTATCTAATTTAACTAAAATAAATACAATTAATATTGGTGAAAATAAGATTTCTAATATAGATGCTCTTGTTAATATGAATTATATGATGGAATTAAAGATGTATAATAACAGCATTTCAGATATTAGTTCGCTTAATAATCTAATAAATATTAAAACGTTAGATGCAAGTGGAAATAATATAAGCGATATATCTAATTTAATTAAGCTTACAAAACTTGAAAATTTAAACTTAAATCAAAATCAAATTGTAAGTATTCAAGCACTTAATGATATGGTTAATATGATTGAATTAGAAATAAATAACAATTTATTAACGGCTATAGATGCTATTGAAGATATGACAAAACTTTCAAAACTCGATATTAGCTATAATAGCATTAAAGATGCTACTCCAATTATCAATTTAGTTAATAAAAAATCATCTTATTACAAGTTGTACACACTTAATATAACAGAATCAGGAATTACAAAAGATGATTTGCCACAAGATGTTCAAAGTAAAATAATTAATATTATTTGTTGGTAAAGACTTAGATATTGCGACCATATTAATGAAAATAGGAAATGATACTTATGCCTTTTGAGGAGGAAAAGAGTAAGATGAAGAAAATGATAGTTTTGATTTTGTTATTGTATTTCATATTTTGTTTTAATTCATTTGCAACTGAAGATATAGATAGTGTAAAAGTAGAGGCGTTTGAAAGTATGCTAAATAAAGTACTTAATGGAAAAGAAAGTCCAGAGGTGCTTACAGATAGCGTGATAGTAAAGATTTATAATGAAGATGGAACAAGTGAATATAAAAAGATAATGAAAGATGATTATTATTTAATATCAAAAGGTGAAAGTAGAAATATTGAATTTATTCAACCTAATTATATACGATATGCCTGTGGTAAATATAATGCAAAAGAATCTCTTTCTTGGGGAAAAGGTAGTATTGGGGTACAAACTCTTATAGATAAATTGGAAAATTCAAATGAAGAAATAATAGTTGCTGTTTTAGATACAGGCGTAGATAGTAATCATGAATTTTTAAAAGATAGAATGATATCTGGATATAATGCGATTGAAGATAATTTTGATACAACTGACAGGGATTCGCATGGAACTCATGTATCTGGAATTATTAAAGATTCTACATCCTCAAATATTAAAATAATGCCTGTTAAAGTACTTGATGATTTGGGATATGGAGAGGATTATTCTATTAGTAAGGGTATATACTATGCAGCAGATCATGGCGCAGATGTTATTAATATGAGTCTTGGAGGACCAGGGGAATCTCCAATGCAAAAAGAAGCAATTGAATATGCAATTGGGAAAAATGTTGTGGTTGTAGTTGCTGCAGGAAATGATAGTAAAAATACAAAGTATTTTTATCCTGCTGGGGAGGAAGAGGTTATAGTAGTATCTGCTGTAGATAACAATGATGAATTTGCTATTTTTAGTAATTATGGAGAATCGGTAGATATTGCAGGTCCAGGAGTTGATATTAATAGTAGTGTGCCTAATAATAAATATGAAAGTTTTAATGGAACGTCAATGGCAACTCCATATGTAGCGGGAGTTGCTGCAATGCTTAAATTAGAAGATGTTAGTAGAAATAATCAACAGGTTGAACAAATATTGAAAAATTATACAGATGATAGAGGAATTCTAGGAAAAGATGATTATTTTGGAATGGGAATAATTAATTTTAAAGAATATATAGAAGAAAAAGATAAATTTGCTATAATTAGTCCTTTAAATAATTCAACTATATATGAAAAAATGACAGTTAAATTTTTTTTAGAAGATACCTACAATTGTATAGCAAAATTTTATATAAATAATGATTTAATAAAAATAAAAGATAATCTTCAAGATGGATATAACGAAGAAAAGATTAAAAATATAGATCATTATTTTGGAAATGTTACTTTAAAAATTGTGATTGAAAAAAACGATAGGCAAGTGTATAAAGAAGAATTAAATATTAATTTAGAAAATTATAATACCAGTATAAAAGCTAAAAATGTTTTGGGAGAATATAGTGATAGCTTTGAAGTTAATATTTATGAGAAAACCGAATTTGGATATTACAACTGTATTAAAAAAAGATTAAGTGCAATTGATGGCGAAATAAGAACAAATATTGATTATGATAAATATAGTTTTGAAAGCACAGAATTAATGGCAATTGCTTATGATGATAAATTTAATTCAATTCCCATATATATTCAAAAAATCTCTAAAGGTGAAAATATTTTATTCCAAGAAGATGTTCAGAAAATAACTTTTAAATATGATATAAAAGATGCAAAATATTCTAAAGATTATTTTGCAGAATTTTATTTAAAAAATGAGGATGGACTTATTACTTCCATTAATAGTTCCTGCTTCAAAGCTAAAACTGATGCCGAAATATATGTGTCAAGAGGTAAACATACAGCAGTATTTAGAAGTTCTGAATTTAATATGAAAAAGGAATTAAAGGGAAGCGGAGAAACTGTATTAATTTTAAATAAAGAAAATGCTAAAGAAGTAGTATTTTGTTTTAATGATAAAAATGTAATTTTAGAAAATATGTATATATGTATAAATGAAAAATTAGGTATATATCAAGAAAATACTATTTTTTTAGAATTTGATTCTTTTAGAAATTATTATTTACTAAAAAATGGCGATTATAACCTTGATTTAACAATAGACACAGAGGAAATCGGAAGGATTAATTTAAAAAGAGATTTAAATACTGAAGATATAAAACATGGAGATGAACTGAAGTTCGGATATAAACTAGAGTCAGAATTTATACCTAATAAAAATACGGGTGAGATTAGTGGTTTCTTTTTTGTAAAAGATAAAGATGGAAATTATGTTTCACTAGATAAAAGTAGCAGCAATGATGGAACTGAGAATGATAAAGAAAATAAATCATATTTTTACGATGAATATTTATATAAGGTAATATTAGAAAATAAAAAAACGGGCGAAAAATTTGAAACTCCAATCGAAATAGAAGGATCTTTTAAATTTGACCAAACAATTTATAACGGAGAATATTATCTATATACAGATTTTGATACTAAAATTTTAGATTATGAAAATAAAAAAATAGAAGTTAAGGTGAGTGAAAATAGTTTTTCTGATGAAATTTCAAAAGGAAAACCAATACTTAATAGTAGTTTTAAAAATTTAGAAGTATGTGCAAAAAAAGAAACAAGTTTCAATATTGATGAAATGTTTTTTGATCCTAATGGGGATAAATTAGAAATAAAGTTTGATCGAGGCTTTGTTAAAGATGGAAAAATATATCTACATGAGAATGTAATAGGTGATTATATATTACATTGTGAGGTTTATGATGGTGTCAATGAGGTTCAAAAATTTGAAATTAATTTAAATGTTATTTTTAAACCCATAATTGATTTAGAGGCGGTTGATTTACATGATAAAATCAAGTTTAATTGTAAATTTTCAGATGAAAATATAAATAAAATAGAATTTTATCAATCAAACGATAATAGTAATTTTATTATTGCTGAAAAATTTGATGAATTTGATATATACAACAAACAAATAGAATTCTATTTTCACAAAATGAATCTGGAGGAAAACGAGACATATTATTTTAAAATAAGAGGAATTAGAGAAGATGGAAGTAAAAGTGCTTTTTCAGAAGTAGTAGAAATAAAGATATTTAATTGCGATATAGAGGAAAATATTGAACTTAAAGATGAGAGAATAAAATATATAGGAAATTGGGAAATAAAGGATGTGTCAAATCAAGAGTATATGTATTCTTTAAATAGCGGGGATAAAATAGAAATAAATACCACAGGATACTATTTAGATTTTGATATTTTTACGGAGAGTCCAGCAGTTATTATAATCTATAGTCCAAGTGGCAACATAATTAAAACAATACCTATGGAAGGGAAATATAATATTAATTTAAATTTTAAAGAGAGAATTGAAAAAGAAAATATTGGAATAAAGATTCTTGAAGGAAGTATGGGCTTGGTTAAAGTGACTAGGTATGATAATAAAAAAGAAGTAGAGTTAGATAATGACGAAGAAAATAGCATTATTTTAGATAATAAAGAGGACATATTATTAGATAAAATTTGGAGAATCAATTTTAATAAAATTTTTGAAAGAGAAGATATTTTGGAAATTTTATTAAAGCAGAGAAATAAAACAATATTAAGTGAAGTTAAATATTTTAAAGAAGATAAATATTTAACGATAAAGCCAATAGTAGGATATAGTCCAAAAACTGAGTATAAACTTATTATTAAGCTTAAAAATAATAAGAGTTATTTAATGAAATTTATAACTAAATAGAAATAAATCCATAGTGAGTTTTTAGCTTATTATGGATTTATTTTTGAATATAATTGTTTTTATATTTCTAAACTTGATTAAAATAATAAGACTTGAAAAATATAGGACAAAACTATATACTTTAACGTGAAAGGGAATTTAAAAGAAAGTAAGAAAGCAAAATTAACCTAAAGTTAACATTAATATCCTTGGAAAATATGGGATTAATAGATATACTTTAACGTGAAAATAGAATGTATCGAAGGGAAATGATTAAAATGAAAAAATTTAAAAAATTTTTTACTATTTTTTTAGTAGTAAGTTGTTTTGCAGGAATAGGCTTTGGAAATGAGTCAGTAAATAGTTCAATTAAAAGTTTTAATATAAATGGTCAAACAAAAACAGCTAACGTAGTTACAGTTGATTTAAATGATCAAAATTTAAGATTTGAAGTTGTAAAAGCAAATGATAAAGTTACTTCTTCTGAACCATTTAAAGAAATGATTGCAAGAAAAAATCCTATTGCGGCAATTAATGCCAACTTTTTTGATGCATATAAAACATTAGTTCCTTATGGTTCTATAATAAGAAATGGCAAAATAATATATTTAGAAGGCAAGAATGCATCTTTTTCTGTATTAGATAATAATGCAGTTCATATGGATGAATATCAAATAATTTTAAAGGGTTATTTAGATAGAAATAGACAAAATTATTATGATAGTAAGACAAAGAAAATGGTATTTAGCTTATTTAATATATGGTATGTAAATAATAAACCATATGATGCTACAGGTGCATATCTTTATACACCAGAATATGGAGAAAGTATTGAGCTTAATGGTGGATATGTAGTTGTAGTTAAAAATGATAAAGTTGTAGAAATAATCAACAATCCAATTGTAACTGTTATTCCTAAAGATGGATATTTAATTTATTATGGAAGCAATTGCGTTTCTGAAAGTTATGTTAGAGATAGGTTTTCTAAAGGAAGAAGTATAGAAATAGAATGCGAAGTAGTTGAAGATAAAGAAAGCATCACTAAAGTTTCAAATTACACTAATGATAAAAAAGCGATTAAAGAGAGTGAAAAAAAGGAATCTGAAATAGATAAAAGTGTGTTTTATCTTAAAGATGCAAAGCAATTAATCTCTGCAGGGCCTTTACTTATAAGAGAAGGACAAAATGTTGTTAATATTACAAAAGAAGGATTTAAAGAAGATAAAATTAAAAATAATCCAGCTCAAAGGTCAGCAATTGGAATTACTAGGGATAAAAAGATTGTATTTGTGACTATTAGTAGAACTACAGTTAATGATTTGGCATTAATAATGCAGCAGTTAAATTGCGCATATGCAATGAATTTAGATGGAGGGGCATCATCTGCATTATATGCAAATGACAAAATAATAACGACCCCTGGAAGAAATTTAAATACTGTTTTAATGGTTTTAAAAAATGAAAGTAAAGCTATTGAAATTAATTAAGTTATGAATAAGATTATAATCTTATTGATATATAGCATACCCCACCAAGTATGTTAATAATGCCAAAGCATGGCTTTGGCATTAGATTATTTTGTTATCCAGAGTAAGGATTAAAAGGTGTGTCATTCTGAGCATACAAAGTATGCGTAGGAATCTGTCAGTTCAGAATGACATACTAAGGAGTAGGAATCTAAATTATGTCTTTTAAAAGAAAATTTAAATATATTAAAATATTGGGAGGTAAAGGTAATGAATAAAAAATTTTTAACAACTCTTTTAGCGATACTAATATTATTTGCAGGTGTTTCCTTTGGAGAAACTACTTGGGATATGTGGGCTAAAAAAAATATTTCAATTAAAGATAAGGAATGGACAATAACTTTTAATAATGAAGTTAGTGAAAATAGTTTAAATGGCAATGTTTATATTGAAGATTCAAATGGTAGTAAATTAGATACTACCGTTACTTTAAAAAGTAGTGACAAAACAAAAGTGTTGGTAAAACCTAATGAAAACTATAAAGAAAATAGTACATATTATTTATGTATATTAAAAGAAGTTTGTTCAAATGCAAATTGTAAACTAAAAAAATCAATTAAAATGCCATTTATATTTGAAAATGCTAATCAAGGAGAAGATATAATAGATTCTGAAGAAAGCTATATTACTCCAAATGTTTTATCAAGTGAATGTTCAACAGTTGAATATATGAAAGTTAGATTAAGGGATAAGAACAGAGAAAAAATTACTGGAATAAAGGCAAATAAAATTGAGGTAGTCCAAAACGGTAAAATTATCTTTAGTACAAATGAAATTAAATCATATAGTACTGATGGAAGTTATAAGATAAAAAATCCTGTAACTAAATTAAATCAATTTGAAAATACAAATGGTTCTAATTTGGTGGATGTAGTTTTGTATTTACATGATAAAGAAGTAGCTAGAATAAAAGATTATGAAATTAAAGTTTATTCAGATAAAATTGTTGAGTATATCGATCTTTATGAGATGGGATTGGATTGTAATAAAACATCTGTTTCTACCAATATTTTAAATGTTAATGAAAATGATAATATTGAAATTTATGCAACAAATGGTAATCAAGTTATAACTAAAGTTGATGAAAACTCATATAATTCTTATGATGAAATTGCGAAATGTGTATATGCAGATTTTAAATTATCTTTTCCAAACTACTCAGATTTAAAAACTTATGAAGATTATTATACAGTAGTAAAGGTTAATGGGCAGGAAATTGGTTTTGCAGAAGAATCAAATAAAAGATTTATGATAATTGAAGATATAACTTTTAATGGTAGATGTCATTGGAGTAAAAGTATTAGTTTTGAAGGTATAAATTTAAAGGGTACTGGTCCATATACTATTAAGGCTTATAGAGATGGAATTATTGTAGGTGAAAGTGGTAATTTATATCCACAATTCAATGAATGGGCATATTGTTATGTTGTAGAAGTAGAGTTAGATGCTTTAAATTGTGATGATGATGAAGGTGTTTCATTTTATTTATATGACAGTGATGGCTATGAAATTATGAATACTTATGATGAAGAATTAGTTGAAGATATTATTGAGTAAAAGATCTTAATTTAATAAAAGAGTTGTTGCCATAGTGCAACAACTCTTTTATTGTATATTTTAAAAATTAACTAATCTTCAACTCCAAAGAAAAAATTAATATTTTCTACAATACTTCCGCTTGATATAGAAACTATTTCAGCAGAAGAACTGCCATCTTTTATAAACCATCTAGGAGTCATATCAATATTAGTAAGAGAAGTCATATATTCATCTGGAACAAATCTAATTTTATAGCTACCTGGTTCAATATTTGGAATTTTAAATGTTTGAGCTTCATCATGGCTTTCAAAAAACTCTAATGAATATTTAAGTTCATTTGATGCAGGATCATAAAGTTCCATTATACCTTGAACATGAATCATCGTATTATATTCACTTTGTTCTTTAAAATATTCTTTTAAGAAGTAAGCGCCACCTTTAATCATTCCCTTTGATGAATCATTTACAACATCAATACTTACGGCTCTTGTAGAAGTTACATTATCTAAAGTGAAATTTAAAGAAGCGATACTCCTTCCTAATCTAGAGTTTGTAGTGCCATAAAAACCCATAGTGTAACTTGAACCACCTGAAGATGCTGTCCAATCTTCTTGAAAAGCTAAAGCGCCACTACTGCTACAACCAGTGCCAGAAGGATTTGGAATACTTAGTGAAGCGGTAACATATGAAATATCTTCTCCACTATTTGAAACAGCTGTGTTAGTTGCTGAAAAATCTGTGATATATAATTTTGATTCATCAATATTTACTGAAATAGTAAAACTTTCGCTATAGCCATCTGGAGCTGTTAAAGTAATTTCTGAAGTTCCATCAGAAACAGCATACAATGCGCCAGTAACAGTCCACAATAAATCAGATTCAACTACTTCAACGCAAAGAGGATTAGAGGACATAACAACTAATTTTTCATTTAATTCTTTGCTTCCAGATTTAGAAGAATAGTATAAGTCAATAAGACCCTGCTTATTAAAACTTATTTGGTTGTCAACATCCACTCTATTGTAATCTTCGTCATACATAAATATAGAAATATCATCAATAGGGATTACATTAATTATTACGGAATCGCTTCCTATTAAAGAATTATTTGAATAACCATTCACAGTATAAGAATGTTGACCATAAGACAAATTAGTAGTATCAAGTTTTAGTAAAGATCCATTAGAAGATTTTAATATATCTTCAGAAAATATACCCTCTCCATTATTTCCTTCTAATTCTAAAGATACTTGATTTGTATCATTTGGGAATAGAATTCCAATGGGAATACTAATAGTTTTTCCTTTTACAGCTTCAAAAGAATCTTCATAAATCCATATATTGCTTTCTACTACAGGAGTTTCTTCAGCAATCGTAAATTGCATTTTTATGCCCGATTTTAATAATTTTGAATCGGCAGCTTCAATAGTATCTTTTAGATATAAATAATATGTTTCTCCAGCTTGATATTTTTCTGAAGGTGGATAAACAGCTACACTTTTTTTAGTAGTATCTAATGCAACTGAGGTGTTTATTAATGTGCCATTACTATCTTTAACAAAGATATTATTGTTATTTACGGAGTCGGAAGTTATTTCTTTATTAAATACAATTGTCCATATTTTGTCTTTTGCAATATTTGTTTTAACTTCATTCCATTCTGTATAAATATCACTTGCAAAAACAGGAATTTGAGAAAAAATCATTACTATTGCAATAATAAATGCAAAACTTTTTCTAATTTTCACAATATCACCCTCCTATAAATTCTCATATATTTATACCCGTTTATAATAAAAAGAAACCAAAATAAATTTTGGTCTCTTTATTTATAAAAAATCTTATAAATTTCCTTTTCATACTGTCTTCCAATGGGAAGTTTTTCTTTATTTTTTAGTACAACAACTGGAGTATTGAAACGAGATTCTTTGGGATGTTTTTCTATATAAGATACATGTTTTATATTTATTAAACAGCTTCGGCTACATTGAAAAAAATCATTAGATAACCCTGTATTTAATTCTTTTAAAAGTTTAGCAAGAGAATTTCTAGGTGTAATCATATTTCCTGATAGTGTATTTATGTGTATCTTTCTGTCTTTTGATTCGATATATATAATTTCGTTTTTATTAAATCTATAATCAAAGCGGTCAATCTTTATATTTAAATAATCATAATCATTTAACTTTCTAAATTCAAATGAAAAACATCTGGTGATTGCAGATTTAAGTTCTTCTTTGGTATAAGGTTTTAGAAGGTAATTCTATTTACTTTTATTTCCTGTCAAAAATTGTGAAAACGTGATATAATCAATATTTATTAAGCAATAGGATGGGGGAATAATTTTGAAGAAAAAGAGTATTAAGATTGTATCTATTATTATGATTTTAAGTATTATATTTAGCATGAATGTTTTTGCAAAAGAAGAAACTCCAAAATTTGATGAATATGGATTTAATATATCTAAAAGAGTAACTTCATTTTCGCAGTTAAAAGCAAGTTCAATTGAATGGACTACATTTGAAACCAAGGAAGATGTACCTTTAGATAAATTTTGGACAATTAATTTTTCTAAAGACGTTCAAATTAATCAGATTGAGGCAATTGTAATTGAAAGAAACGAAGAATTTATACCAGTTAGAATTGTTTTGGTTGAAGGTTCTGAAGTTGCTGTAGTTCCTGTATATGGATTTTCAGGAGATACAGAATATACATTAAAAATATTTTTAGAAAATGGCAAAAATTACAAAATGAATTTTAGAACAGTTGCTCAATATAGAGAAGCAGACAAAGAGGCGAATAATAATTATTTATCTGCAAACAAAATATACACAAATGAAATTATTCAAGGAGATTTGACTACTGCAGATAGTAAGGATTATTATAAGATAATTTTAGCAGAAGATGGAGAATTAAATCTTACAGGAATTCAGATGAATGGCGGAGAAATTGATTTAATGCTATTTGGTGAAAGAGGTAGTGATATAGTACCTATTGCCTATGATTCTAATAAAACTACAACAAAGATAAATAAAGGCTTAGAAGCAGGAGTTTATTATGTATTGGTATTAAATTCTGGACAAGATGGAAGATATCAATTAGAAAATACATTTTCAGCTCAAACGGTAGCAAATGATAATGCTGGAGCAGATTATATAAATGCAAAAGAAATAGAAGTAAATACAACTGTAAAGGGACATTTGGGATATACTTCAAGTGGAAATGTATGTAATGAAACAGACTTTTATAAAATTGATTTAGAAGAGCATGGGAATATAGAGATAAATATAAGACAGCTTGATGGTGGCGTTGTAGACGTATATCTATATGGAGAAAATGGAAATGATGGAAGGGTAATTTCTAGTGTTGCAGGTCAAACAACTGCAATTATTAGCGAGGGACTTCAGCCAGGTAATTATTATATTAAAATTAATTATTCAAATTGCTTTGGCGGATATACTATGACAAATCATTTTTCACCACAGGCTATTGCTAATAAAAATACTAGTTCAAGTTATATTAATGCTCCAACTATGGAATTAGATTCAATCGTTCAAGATTGTGTAGGTTATTTTGCAAGTGACGCATCGGGTAATTTTTCAGATTATTATAAAATTGAAGTGCCTAGATCTGGAACTCTTGAATTAGAAACAATTCAATTAGATGGTGGAAAAGTTGATATGTACTTATATGGTAGTCAAGGAGATGACGCAGCAGAGTTGATTTACGATGCTAAAAGAACTACTGCAAGAGTTAGTAAAAATGTTGTTAAAGGCACATATTACGTTAAAATTTATTTTTCAGGATATTATGGAGCATATCAATTTAAGGCAGAATTTAATTAATAAGAATATATAAAAAGATTCTTATAACATATAGCTTAAAAGTAATATATTTAAGTGTTATGTTGTAAGAATCTTTTTTTTAATTCTGAGTGTAATAGATCATTTCATCAGTAATCCAAATTTCAATAATTAAATCTGAGATATTTACATCATTCATATAAACATCTTTTGCATAATCACCTAAAACAGTTATGCATTTTGTTAAATCATTTGATTCATTTAGATACTCAGATAGATGATTATTGAAAATTTCTTTATTATTAAAGGCATAATTTAGAGAAAATGCAGTTTTATCTATCACAAAATAATTATCAGGGATATCGAAACTAAAAGAATTTGATTTAATAAATAAAATAAGTAGCATCAAAGTTAGAATAATTTTTTTATACATAACAGCCCTCCTATTAACATTAAATCAAAATAAAGGATAATAATCAAATTTAGTATTTTGATTATCAAACAATAAATCTGTTATATTATTCAAAATAAAGGTATAATTAATATGTGAGAGTGTAAATATTTTTTAGGAGGGGAAAAAATGAAAAGAATTATTATTATGATATTGGTTATATTATTAATTTGTTTTTCACCTATAAGTTCGTTTGCGGATAATGAAGAAAATAATTCATATGATACTGCAGAAAATCTTTCTTTAAATAGTACTATTAGCGGTACTGTAGGTGGAACATTGACATCGGGGGATAAAGATTATAGGGATTATTATAAAATAATGCCTACAGCAGATGGAAGTATTAGTATTACTGTTTCTAGTGGGACAAATATAGGAAGTGTATATTTATATTATTTAAACTCTAATAATACATTAATTACGCTTGCATATGACTCAAATGGTTCAGATGGTTTCTCAGTTGTAGATAATAGAATGGGTAAGGGAACTTACTATATTGGAGTTAATTCAGCTAGTTCAGGGATTGGAAATTATTCTTTAACAAATAATTTCACACCTGTTTCAGAGGTAAATGATGAAAGTATAGCTAATTCCAATGATGTTAAAGAAACGGCTAAAAATTTAAGTTTAGATTCATCAGTACAAGGGCATATAGGATTTCATTCAGATAATGGGTCTTCTGACCATTATGATTATTATAAGGTAGTAACTACAAGTGATGGTAAGTTTGAAGCTAGTATACCCGTAAATACAAATATTAGTGATTTATATCTCTTTTATGTAAATAGTAATAATACCTTAATTACAATAGCGTATGATTCAAATTCTTCAGATGGCTTTAGTATTGTAGATAATAGAATGGGTAAAGGCACATATTATTTAAGAGTGGGAGGAAATAGCGCTCATTTTGATGGTTATACACTTACAAATAAGTTTACTAAGGTTTTAGAAAGCAATGATGAATTAATTGCAAATTCAAACGATAATTATTCTAAAGCAAAACTGCTAACACTTAATGATTCAATAGAAGGACATATAGGATTTCATACAGATGATGGTTTAACAGATTCTTATGATTATTATAAAATAGTTACAACAAATGATGGTAAATTTACAGCTAATATATCTTCAGGCTCAAATATTGGAAATATATATCTATTTTATTTAAATAGTAATAATACTTTAACAACAATAGCATATGACTCAAATTCTTCGGATGGCTTTAGTGTTGTAGATAATAGAATGGGTAAAGGAACTTATTATTTAAAAATAGGAGGAAGTAGTGCTAAATATGGTGGGTATACAATTACAAATTCATTGGTAATTGTACCTGAATTAGATGATGAAAACGTAGCTAATACCAATGATAGTAAAGAAACGGCTAAAACTTTAAATTTAAATTCATCAGTTCAAGGACATATAGGTTTTAGGACAGATAAGGGAATTCAAGACTATAAAGATTATTATAAAATTACAACTACTGAAAAAGGAAACTTTAAAGCAACAATTCCACAAAATACAAATGTGGGTAGTTTATATATGTATTATGAAAATTCTAGTGGTTCTTTGGTAACGCTTGTATATGATTCAAATGGTTCAGATGGATTTGAAATTAATAAAAATGATTTAGAAGCTAAGGAATATTATTTAGCAGTTGGGGGTTCATCTGCAAGTTATGATGGATATACATTAACAAATGAATTTACGAACGAATCGGGTGGGGTAGAAGATATATTAGTTACGCAAATCGAACTAAGCTCAAGTTCAGCTACTATGGAAGTAGGAGATGAAATTTCATTGGTTGCTACAATTACACCTGAAAATGCAACGGATAAAACGGTAACATGGACATCTAGCAATGAAAGCGTAGCAAGCGTAAGTGATTCTGGAGTAATAAAAGCAATTAAAGAAGGTCAAGCGACAATAAAAGCGCAGTCAAGCAATAATTCGATTTATGCAACATGCGTTATTAATGTAGAAGACAATTCAGCCGCTGAAGAATATACTCTTTGGACACAAACATCACAGACTACAGTTAGTAAAGATAAAGAATGGATAATAACATTTAATGATAAATTAAATCTAAATTCGGTAAATAATAATAACTTTTTTGTAAAAGATAGTTCAAATAATAACGTAAATGTAAATGTTTCAGTTACTGATAGCACTAATAAAAAAGTTTCAATTTCTCCATTAGCTAATTATCAAGCAGGTGCAGAATATACGTTGTATATTAGTAAAAATATTATAGGAGAAGAAGGAAATAGCTTAACTAAGGGAATTAAGTTAGTATTTAATATCGAAGGAAGTATCGCAAATTCTGGACAAAATATACTAGCACACAGAGGATTTGATTTTTCACAGGCAGATTTTAGATTAGATAGTGATGCATATGACCCTGAATTTAAGGCAAGAAAAGATGGTTCAATAATTTTTTGGGAACCTGTGGAAGCTGGAGATGAAGGAAGAGGCGAACAAGTTTGGATAGAATGCTGGAATGAAGAAGCACATATAAACACTGTTGCAGATATGGGAGCGGTTTCTTTTGAAAGCGTTACAGATGGAAGTAATGCAGTTTTTAATAATATATCTCCTTATTTGCAAGTTGGACATGTATATATTGTTAAAACAAGAGAAGGCGGATATGCAAAGATATATGTTTTAAGTACAGATCCAGATAATATGACAGCAGAAGTTAAGTGGCAATATAGCCAAAATGGACAATTTTAAGAAAGAGGAAGGTTAGAATGAAGAAAAATAGAGTTGGGATTTTAATTATTGGGATTTTATTTTTATTGGTTAGTTTTTCTTTTGCAAGTTCTGATTGGACATCAATAATGCCTAATGG
>Ga0193963_1000973_pt1 | contig 14546 bp, 7 predicted proteins | sample FB_6_MG_FD_140359 | JGI IMG/M metagenome (GOLD analysis project Ga0193963, IMG submission 140359) | Microbial mat bacterial communities from the Broadkill River, Lewes, Delaware, United States - FB_6_MG | ecosystem: Environmental > Aquatic > Freshwater > River > Microbial mats | place: USA...
CTATCGGATAATGTGCACACTCTGTGTATCAATGACTACAAAACAATGACAAATGCAAACGGATTCTTGTACATATCTTAGGCATAATTTTCCTCTAACGTCAATAATAACCAGCACATACTGTATCTCAGTATGATCAGCGGTATGACGAGTCACTATGAATCAAAGAGGAGCCACAATGAGTCTAACACGTCATACAATAGTACCGATTGTAGTACTAAGCATTGGGTTAAGTGCATGTGGAGGCAACAGTAAAAACAACAAAAAAACGCCAGCGCGCGATACCACTGCCCTTTCAAGTTATCAAGGTACATGGCTACAAGAGGGGGCCGGTTTAAGTATTAATATTAGCGGTGATCATTTAACGGCTTACAATTACACCCGTAACACCTGCTCGATTATTAGTCGCTTTAATAATATTCCGCTAGATGAGGCCAGCAAGGTATTAACAACTATTAATGCCGGTGAGGATGGTACTGGTTTTAGCTTTTTATTTGCCGGTGATATTGAAGATAATCGACAAGTATTCAGTGCTACTACACTATCTGATACTTGTAATAATGCGCCTGATCCAAATGTATTTAACCCTGAATTTATTTTTGAGCACACCTGGCATACCTTTAACGATTACTACCCGTTTTTTCAGCGACGAGTGGTAAACTGGCAAAACCAATGGGATACTCTAAGGCCCCAAATACATGCGCAGACCACTCAAGAAGAGCTAGCCGAGATACTAGCTGACCTACTCTCACCTATTGATGATGGTCATGTATCATTGTTTATTAATACCAGTGAATTGCAAACTGCTTACTTCCCGGCGACATTACGCGGCTGGGATATACATGCAAAAGCCTACGATAATGAAGCCGATATTGGCATCGATACGGCCTATCAACACATTCAGTTATCGAGCCTAACCAACATCGCCCGCTATTATGGTGAGTCTGCTATAAGCTATGCCGGTGATAACGAGCTGCCTGTTGCTTGGGGTATATTAACCGGCAATGTTGGCTATATGAATATCCTAGAGATGGATGTAGATGTCGAAGACGATAAGGTTTTATCCATCAATGAGAAAATCGATATTATCCATCAACAATTCACCACCATTTTAGACGACCTTAGTGATACGCAAGCACTCATTATTGACCTGCGCTTTAACCCTGGTGGGTCTGATGTGTTCTCACTGGCCATAGCCAGCTATTTTGCCGATCAAAGGCGCGTTGTTTTTAGTAAAGAAAATTATAATATTAATAATCCTACCGCTAAAAAATCTGTTTTTATCACCCCTAACAACAAAGCTAACTACACCAAACCCATTACTCTAATTACAGGCCCTAATACAGCCAGTGCAGCAGAAACCTTTACGCTCGCGATGAAATCACTACCGCATGTTAAGCACATTGGCGAAGCCAGTGCAGGGATACTCTCAGATGTATTAACTATTTCATTAATGAATGGCTGGAATTTAGGCTTATCTTATCAAACCTACTATGCCCCAGATAATACAGTGTATGAAGCCACAGGTATTACACCGGAAAATACCGTACCTGTGACAAGTTTTGCCGGTATTCAACAAATTGGCGCACAACCAGCTATTGAAAAAGCGTTAACTGATTTTGGGGTTGAACGCAGCCTGTCTGATGAAGATTTTACCCGTGCAGTTGATGATATTATGTCAACCACTAAGGTACCGGGTTTTAGTGTTGCCTGGATAAACGACAGCCGTGTAATTGGCACACAAGCCTTTGGCTTTGCCGATCAACAACAACGCCTAGTCACCAGTGAGACGCCATTCACTGTAGGTTCTATTAGTAAAACACTGATAGGCACCGCAGCCATGCAAATGATTGAGCAAAATATTATTACTCAAGATACAACACTAGGTGATGTCGGCATACCATTAAGTATCGATAGCCCAGTGTTTGATGCACAGGCAATCACCTTAAAACAACTTGCCACACACACATCAGGGATAATCGATAACGAGATTACCTATGGTTGTGGTTATTATATCAACGCAAATAATGACAGTTTATTTGCGCAGTTTAATGAACAGTACAGTGACTGCCCAAGCCCTGTAGAAACAAACCAACGTTTATTTCTCAATAGCTTACTCAGTAACAGTGGCGCACTATATCAAGAACAACATTTTATGTTGCGACCAGATGACAAGCGCTATATCTACACCAATACAGGCTCAGCACTAGCGGCCGAAATGCTCAGCGCGGCAGCGGGTATCGACTTTGAAAATTGGACTGAAACGGCCATTTTTACCCCACTGGGAATGACCCACACACACTGGTTCAGTGATCGCTTTAGCCAACAAGATATTGCACCGGCAACACGCTACATCTTACTCGATGACGAAGCAATGGCATTACCAGAATACCACCTTGCCACATGGTCTGACGGTGGGCTTAAAACCAGCGCCTCAGATCTAGCGCGTTATCTATTAACGATTGTTCGCAAAGGTGAGCTTGATGGCGAGCGCATATTAAGTGCTAAGAGTGTTGATACGATGCTCAATATCAATATTGACGAACCCACGATTGAAGGCCAACGGCTATTTTGGACAAACGATGGTTTTATCATGGGGCACAATGGCGGCGACCCTGGCACCTACGCACTAATGTTTTACGACCAGTACAATAAACTGGGGCTAGTCATGATGCTTAACTTAACCGATGAACTTAACGATGAAGGTGAAATTGACGCGTTTTATCAACAACTCTCCAATCTGAATCATCTCGTGTATCGTCGGGGGTTAAGCCTTATAAAAGACACTAACGCACCACAATAATAACCGCGATTAAACGCCCATAAATTAGTCTAGTGGTTATCGTGTTATAATAATTACAGCTACTGGTTATCGTATCTAATAACCAGTAACCGTATACTTCTGTAAAAGCGTTTTAGCATACATGCTAAACTAACAATACGATAGATAAAATCACGTTAACCAATGCCAAATAGGGTTGTCGTCATCACACACTACACGATCATGCTCTAGGTCAAACCCCACTACAAAAAGACGTAGTGCCTCATCGAAATGAAAGGCAGGTAAAGGTGCATTAAAGTGTTCATGACAAGGGTAAATTAAAAATACCGAACCACGGCCACTTAAATATTTTTGACCATAGGCATACAGTTGATAAAAATCACTTTGGCTTAAATCATAGGCTTTATCTGTGCTGTTCCATGTAGTTGCATGATATTGGCTTAATCGCTTCCATTTGCAATCAAGCACTGTCAGTGCTTGATTATTTTTCTCAATCACCATATCGGGCTTTAATTGAAACAATGAACGGTCATTATGCCTATCGATGAGTGAATGCTTTGTCGTTTGTAAAACGAGCTTAACATCATTAGCTAATTGCAGCTGGAGCACACCGGCAACGTATTTTTCAAACAGTATATTCATCGGCAGCAAAAACGATAACCCATGATGCAGCCCCGCCATAGCAAAAGGTGTTTGCATAGACAAAATAAATTCACACCAAGATTTACAGCAACGATAATGGTGCATGGTGCGATCCATTTGCCAACGCCTAAGGTCCTGCTGGTAGTGAACAGAAGCTGGAACAGTCTGAAAAGCCCGCAACAAATCGCGAGCTAAACGTTGGTTTTCTACTGACTGGCTCGCGTGTAATACACGATTAAGGCAAGTATGCAGCAACCGGTTTTCAGGCCGGTTCTCAATAAATTCATCGTACTCAACATTAAACCGATGCTGTTTACCGGGCGTTTGCCGCAGCTGACTCTCAACCTGTAGACGGCCTTTTAAATAGGCTACCTCATCACGTACCTGGCAATAATCACGGCGAACACCACGTCGTACCAACTGTTTAACTGTATTTAAAAAATAACCAATTAATAGTTCAGGCAATGGTTGCTTAAAGAGTTGAAGTGGCGCCCATTCAAAGGTGCGCATATTAAGTTCATAAACTCGCGCTACCATTTTTAGCAACAAACGCCGACTTGCTGTTTGCGTATTATCATTCAGTGATAGCGTATGTTTGGGCAAAATTTCAATCTGTGTACCACAAGGTGTTACCAACGAACCCACATAATTAAGCACTTGAAGATGCTGTGCACCACTGGGGCGAACTAATGGCTTATGGTGAGTATCGCCACTGGCTTGTGCCAGCAACCAGTTCCATGCAGACATTGGAATAAACTGTAGGTCTAAACCCAAGCCGGAGCTGGTCGGCGTATACATAGGTGCTTTTGCAAGTAAACCGTACTCGCGAATTGCGACGATACTCACCCACTCTTCTCATCAAATGGGCTATCGTCGAATGCAACTGGGTGCTCAACAGGTGCATATACCCCCTGATAAGCGGCAGGCTCGTGCAACGCATCTAGATTAAGTGTCCAACGGCGAGTTGGTTCGCCAATGTGCACCTGCCAATTAGCGCCAAGTAGTTGTTGCATTTCAGTTGTCGTGTATTTTTCAATAATAAATTTAGGCTGATGCTTGCCTTTAAGGTGATCCCCTAGTACTTGGTGTATAAGTGCCCAATCATCATAGAAGTATTCCTCTAACAACGGGATCAAATGGGATTCAAAAATCACCGCTAAATCCTCGATACTTGATTCAACACTCAGCCCCATAAAATAACTATGGCCAATACAATGGTCGCGATCATAAAGCAGCTCTATACGTTGATTCATCGCTTTTAATAGCAAACCAATATCAACACCTGCCACGATAATATCCTGTAATAACGCAATATCTGGCATCACTTCAATAAAGGTGAAACGCCTGCGCAATGCGATATCAATTTTTGCAAGACTGGTATCTGCGGTATTCATCGTACCAATCACATAAAGATTCGCCGGTACCGATAACGACTCTTTACTGTATGGTAGTATTGCACTTAAGCCCTCAGTCTCACCGGCACGTTTATCCGGTTCAAGTAAGGTAATGAGTTCACCAAATATTTGAGCCGTATTGCCACGATTAATTTCATCGATAATTAGCACATGCGGTGCAGCTATTACCGGTGTTCGACGCTCACCGGGTTCGATCCCGTAAGTATCGCGTAAATAGGCCGCAATGGCTTTTACATAACTGCCACAATAGAGTTTTTCAGGCCGTTCACCCAAAACCATTTTGCGCACGTGATCAATATTAGCCGGAAGATCCCGATCACTGACCGAAGCCTCCGGCATACAACTGAAGGTTTTTCCGCCACGATAGCTTAGCAAAAACACTTTACCCGTTGCCGTCGATAGTGATAATGGCTCTTCTGAGCAGGTTTCTTTTAGCTCATCAATGGCTTTTTCAAGCCTGCCTACAGTGGCATTGGGGTTAGCCTGCTGGCAAATACGTTTAAATATCCCAGGCTCTACCGAATAGGCAATACGATCATCAATCGCCTCGGCTCTTAAACCTTCGACAAAATCTTCATAACTGACACTTTGGTGAAATGTTGTAAATGCAATCTGCCCGGTTTTTAATAGTTCATCGAAGCGCTGTTTAAGCTTTGCTCTGCTCGCACGCTCAGACAAGCCCTCAGCGGCGATATCTTCGCTAAAGCCTGGGTCAATAATATTTAAGGCCGCCTCGACGGTAGCGTAAGTTTTACCCGTTCCAGATGGGCCATACAAGATTTGATTCAATGGCGCAGACGGTTGTGATGCAAGCTTAACTACCGCTTTAGGCTCAGCGATGGTGGGCTCGCCAAAGGCAGCGGGGTTATCGCCAGCTAAAAATTCACCGAATCGATAGGTAAATGTATTCACTAAAAAAGGATCTTCACCCTCTAAGCCACGCATTTTCACTGCGTGTAAAATGCGAGCATTCAAAGTTAACCAATTATCAGATGACTCAATTTTTTGGCCATACCCCGAGCTATTCCAACTTCTAACAAAAGCTTTTAAATGTTTGTCGTTTAACAATGTCGATAGCGATTCAGGCCGGCAGGCACAAAAAAATCGCCGAATAACCCCTCTGCGCACTAATTTTATATGCCCTTTTGCTTTAGCCTCTTGCGCCCACTGGATAATACTATCTAGTGTTTCAGCCGTAGGGTCTTGCATAATTTTTTTACTGATAGCAACAAGTTCATTACGTAAAAACTTGAAATCATCATGACTGAACATTCCCGGCCCGACACTGGCGATGCCATTGCGTTGACTACGCCAATAGCGCTCTAAAAAGATAGCCTCGTCAAAGTCACTAGCTGCGAAGTCAAGTGTTGCTAGTTCGCGACATTGTGCCGCATAGTCAACGACTCTATCTGCGGGAGAATGTTCTTTATGGTAACGGTACAATTTAATGACTTCGCTATCTTCATCGGGAATAATATCAATATGCTCACCCAGTGCCCTCGACAAGGTAATAAAGCCATCAATGTTACCTTTGCCCCACTGGTTTTTAACATAGAACGTCTTGCCTTTACTATCTTGTAACGGCGTGTCGATAAAATACCGATTGAGATTATCAGTGGTGGTATGCTGTTGCTCACGATAAGCAATCTCATCTAAAAAAATCGCAGAGACCATCGGGGTTGGTGCGAACCGTGCCAGTAGCTCTTCATAGGCTAGCGCATTCTTATTCATATGGTGTTCTACAACAGCCAATACTAAACGCCCCTTACCTAAGACCTCACCATTAAATCGGTAGTGTGTTTTATCTTTAACCAATATTTATTCCTCAGCCCCATAGACGGCAAGACAGCTTACCAAACAGTGATTTAATAATATGCCTATAATATCATACCCACCCCACCTAAAAGCGCCCAAAAACGTCGCCAAAATCAACACCACAACTAAAGACGGTGGCATTTAGATGGCCTCTAGATGGCCTCGCCCGGCCAGTGGGTAACAAGCCACCGGTACGCAGGCACGGGGGTACAACGGTTCACTGACTATTTGTTTATCATCAAAATAAGACGACCTTCAATCTACCTTAATCACTATGCTGCCAGTAATAATAATCAATATCGTTTAAACCCTATTGTAGTACCAACAACTAGCGCCACAACATTCGTCAGGCTCAAAGCCACTATCAATATGTACCAGTATAAATACACACCAAAATAATCGAACCCGTATAGCCGCACAATATTTATTGATCATTTAAAATTCATATTAAAGTTGTAAAAATATTTACATAGACCGACTATTTTTTACAACTATTTTACTTAAAGCATCCCACAAAATCCTCAAAAGAAATACTAGACGACAATCTAATAGCAACACTTAAAAATAATAAACACACTTTTAATTCTTATGGTATAACAGCGCCCGCGTCACAAACGTGTCATATAAAAAAATAAATAATCATTTCATAAAAGAGGGAACAATGAAAAAAATAACATTGCTTTTACTAGGGGTTTCTTTAGCGATACCAACCATTGCAAAAACAAAACTAGAAATAGAAAACGACCCACGCTATCAATCTAAACCTGCCAGTGATTCTACGTTAACACTAAATAAAGCCGTACTTGAATCACTTCCATTTAAAACAGACAATAAGGATTTTACTCATGCAGAGAAAGGGCTTATAAAGCGTTCTGCAAGTGTAAAAATACCATCGAGCACAGACAGCAATGTTACTGTTTGGGACTTAACAGACTATCAAAAATTTATTGATGCCGATTTAAAAGTATATCCTATTAATTCTAGGAATATTCCGTCTACTGTAAACCCCAGCCTATGGCGCAACGCCCTGCTAAATATGAAACATGGCCTATACAAGGTCAATATTGATGACCAGTGGGCAGCCGCTACTGATATTGCAAAAACTGGTGATATCTATCAAGTACGAGGCTACGATCTCTCTAATATTACCTTCGTTAAGGGGCTCTCTGGATGGATTGTGTTTGACCCACTTATTTCACCAGAAACAGCAGCAGCAGCATTGACACTAATAAATACTGAGGTCGAAACGCTTCCGGTTAGCGCTATTATCTACAGCCACAGTCATGTTGACCACTATGGTGGTGCTAAAGGTTTATTAACACCAGAACAAATTAAAAATAACAGTGTACACATTGTTGCACCTGAAGGTTTTACCGAGCATGCAGTTTCTGAAAATGTAATCGCCGGTAATGCGATGGGTAGACGTGCTGTTTACATGTATGGTTCGCTACTAGCACGCGACGAAAAAGGCAGTGTAAGTGGTGGTTTAGGCATGACAACCTCAACCGGTGTCGCAGGGCTTTTATTGCCTACGCTCTTTGTTGTACCTAAAGGTACTAACAGCGGCAATGCTAAGGTAGCGGCAAATATTATTGAGGCTGACACAGATACCGATAAAATAGATGGTATCACTATGAATTTTCAGCTAACCCCCGGCACCGAGGCCCCCGCTGAAATGAACACATGGTTTCCCGATACTAATGCACTCTGGATGGCAGAAAATACTACTAACACACTGCATAATGTCTTAACTCTGCGTGGCGCAGAAGTTCGCGACCCGCTGAAATGGTCAAAGTTTTTAACACAAACAATAGAAAACTGGGGGTCAAAAGTTAGCGTTAAATTTCAAAGCCACCACTGGCCACTGTGGGAAAACACAGCGATTAATGACTATTTTGAAAAACAACGCGATATCTATAAATTTACCCATGATCAATCTGTGCGCTTAATGAATCACGGCTACACCGGTGAAGAGATATCAGAACAAATTACACTACCTGCATCACTAGAAAATAACTGGCCAACACGAGGCTACTACGGCACCTTACGTCACAATAGTCGAGCGGTATATCAACGCTATATGGGTTGGTATGACGGCCACCCGTCTGATTTAAATAATTTACCCCCTGTTGATGTTGCTACCCGCTATATCGATTTCATGGGTGGTTTAGAAGAGGTCCTTAAAAAAGCGAAAAAATCCTATCGTGATGGTGATTATCGCTGGGTTGCCGAGGTGATGAAGCACGCTGTTTTTTATAAGCAGGCAACAACTAAAAATGCAGAAGCCGATGATTTATTAATCGCTTCAAAACTATTACTTGCCGACACACTAGAACAACTTGGTTATCAGGCTGAATCAGGCCCATGGCGCTCAATTTATTTACAAGGTGCACTGGAGCTACGTCAGGGAAAACCTCAAGGCGGTGCACTTGAAACAGCAACCCCAGATACCATTGTTGCGATGACACCTGAAATGCTATTTGATTATCTAGCGATTCGTTTAAATGCCGACAAAGCCAATGCGAAAGACTACACTGTCAATGTTACCTTTACGCAGATGGGCGATGAAAAAAATGAAACAGAGGAATATACATTAACAATAAAAAATTCTGTTTTGAACTACAGCAGCGAAGGTCGGTTGGCAAATAACCCTGATCTTTCATTGTCAATGACAAAACAAGCCTTAAATGATATTCAGCTAAATCATGATCTGACATTGATTCAATCTATCAATAATGAAGGTGGTGTAGAAATGACTAGCGACAACCCAGCCAAGGCACAAGTTATTATTAAAGACATTGTTTCAATGTTTGATGACTTTGATTTTTGGTTCAATATTGTCACTCCTTAGCACTGACGAAAAGGCTGTTGACGACATTCGCTCAACAGCCCTTTTTGTCAATAACACCAGACTCTTGGACAATACCCCTACACGATTAACAGATACAACTCCCGGGTATTAATAGCATTTTTTAACAACCACCGCCATGATAATGGCCCTGCAATTACTATACATACTATGAAAATTACACTACTAACAGGCACAGCCGGCGATATTCAAGGCTGGGGAAACATGGAAACAACCCAAGCCTTAGCCACAGCATTAAAAAACAATGACCATCACGTTGATATATTTTTTGTAAGCAGCTATGAACAACTCACTCAATATCTAAACGAAGGTGATTTCGATATTATCTGGAGCTCGCTTTATCATATAAGCAACAATGAGAACTCCATTCATATTCCGTTTAACCACAAATGGGTGCAAGAGCACCTTGAAGCCTATAATGTACCTTATATAGGACCCTCGGCTGCAAGCCTCAAAATAATGCTCAATAAACATCGCACTCATACAAAATTAAACAACGCTAATATTCCTGTTCCCAAACATATTTATATAGAATCGCTCAGTGAACTTAAAGCCGTAGAAGGCCAGTTTATTGTGAAACCATGCTATGGCTCTAACAGTACTGGCATTAACGAGTCCAGTATTGTCAATACACCTGAGGCATTACATACACAAGTAGCAACACTGTTAGAACACTATAATCAACCTGTTATTATTGAAGAATACCTACCGGGTGATGAGTATACAGTACTCGTACTCGGCAACGGGTATAACCGCAAGTGCTACAGTATTATTAATACCATCGATAGCGACAATTATATTCAATACCCTGTTATCACCAGTGATTTAAAATACCAGCGCGGTCTTACATACCATAAACCCGTCGCTGATTTGAAAGCCACTGCTGAACAGTTGGCAGACCAGACAGCAACTGCGCTAGGTTGTCGAGATCACGTGCGTATTGATATGAGAATGGACAAAGACGGACAACTCAAAGTTATTGATGTTAACGGTATTCCGGGAATGTCGCCGACACTGGGCAGCCGAAGCTTAGCGATACAACAATTGTATCACCCTCAGTTTGACAAACATGAAAATTATCTACAACTAGTTCGACATATAGTCGATAGCGCTATCGATCGCTACGACATTAAAACCAAAACATCACTGCAACTGATTCATTAAGACTAGCGAACCCCACGCCAATCAGTAGTAATACTATCGATTGGCGTGCCTGCCACCGACGAATAACAAACAATATACTTCAACACAGCTCCCTATCCCAAATGTGTATTGCAACAAACGATCATAATATTCATTAACCCAGTCACTAACAAGTATTGAACGTTCAACCCACGAGAGCATATCAAAAAATTTACAGATAACGATTAGGTGAAATTTAGTTACTGCCACTAAAAATCATCTTAAAATTGCTTTGCATGTCTCAATTTAAAAATGTAAACGTTATCAACATTGATAGTAAATACACCCTTTATACAATTTTATATGCCAACAAAAAAACCACAAGGAAGCATTTGATGACAACAAAATAAAAAAATGCCTTTTTTACGCCAAAAAGAAAACAAACACGCCATTATTATCCCCATTATGGTTTCATTGAAGAATAAAAAGCCAGTTATTATAACAAATGATTACTTAACCTATATTTTCTAGGTGTTATTATCTTCGCGTACATTTTATTTGCTCTTACTGGCAGTATTAATTAACAAATAATAATTTAACTGCGCATTTTCCTACATTTTTAAACCAGTCTACAGCAACACCAAACAGTCTTCCTTTTCATTAAAAATAAAAGAGGCGCATATGAAAAAAATTAATTTATCTGACTTTCAAATACAAGTGACTCGCGGCTACTTACCCCCTGTTGACCCACTCGAAAAACTCACAGACCACTTTCGTGTCTGGGATGATTTAATCAACAATCTACCTCAGTTAATTGCCAATTTTGCACTTGGCAATGCTGTCGACAACATGCCACTAATTGATGAAAAATCATTATCAATTGAGGAACTGGGTCGTGCAAAATTAATATTGAGTATGTTGGCACAAGCTTATGTTTGGGAGCCAAAGTTTCACGATGAGAGCTTACCTGCACGCAACACATTGCCGCCACAACTCGCCACACCACTACTGGCCATTAGTGAACAATTAGACGAGCCACCTATTTTTAATTACGCCGACTACGTACTGCGCAACTGGCGTTTAATTGACCCTGACGGTCCATTAACCATTGACAATTTAACCACACTGGCCACCTTCTCAGATCGGGATGATGAGAAAATGTTTGTCGTGGTCCATGTCGCCTATGAATATGTCGCTGGTCGTTCATTTCAATTGGGTGAGCAAGCGATTAATGCCGCAGAAACCGGTGATCTCGAAACACTCATTGTGCACTTAACTGAAATTGCCGCCATATTAAAACAGATGAAAGCCACTTTTTTATCCGTTAAAGATGTTGTGTCGCCTGATATATTCCGTAACTATATTCGCTTATTTTTAAAAGGCTGGAAAAACAATACCGATGTCGCCTATGGCGATATTCCCGCAGAGTATAATCAATACCGTGGTGAAACCGGTAGCCAATCCAGTGTTATTCCCTTTTTTGACGCCCTGTTTAGCACCTACCGACAAGATCAAAAACAACAGGAAAATATACCCGATCAATGGGCACCACTACAGCAAGACACACTTGCTGAATATTTAGATTTTAGAAATTATATGCCGGTAGGCCACAGAAATTTTATTCACTTTATTGAACAAAAAAGTACTATTCGTGATGTAGTACTTAATAACCCACAGAATAAAAACCTTATTGCAGCCTATAACCAATGTATTCACGGTGTTGCAGGCATGAGGCAAGGTCACAAAAGTACTGTTAACCCCTACATTGGCAAACCGGGTCAGTTAGGCAACCTAGGCTACGGTACTGGTGGCTCAGATTATCAAGCTTATTTAGGCGCACTACACGCTATGACAGAATCAGGAAAAATTCACCTAGTGCCAGAACCCGCATAGCTATAAAGATCACCGATAGGCTCAACACCCCACCTAATAGGGCTTTAATAAATCCAAGCCTTATTAGGTATACTTTCAATAACAGCACACCACCACCTAAAACAACCCGGCTATGACTATAATAAAAGTCATAGTGAAAGCAATAAAATATTGGTACTACTACTATTTGTAATAGATCGATAGTTACCAACGAGCACTCTGATTAATAATCACAGCATTACTCAACGCCCTTGTAAATGTTTTGCCAGGCGGGTTTTTAATGACGCAGGGATATTGTTAATCGTTAGGCTATCTGAATCGGGATCATACACAATTGAATCACCCAGACAGCTAGAGGTAAAACTCATACTCAGGTTATTATCGCGACCACTAATACGCACAAATTGGCGCAGCTGCGACTTATCAGGGATCAATTCAGGTTTGGCAACCGGCTGGCTCTGTGCCATAAACGCTGCAAAATCAGGTAAGGCTTTGCACTCAACAGTATCCGCTTCACCATTATTATCATCAAATGGCACTTTCGTCTCTTTTAATTCCCGCGACAACTCGGCCATCACCACCGGTTTACCGACTTTATCTTGCTCAAGACAATAATCAACCACTTGTTTTTTTGTCTGAAAAGCAACTTCTTCGGGCAAATCTTTCGTGTAACTGGCTACTGTACTTAAAAATTCTTCGGTATCGGCACTCACATCAATTTTCTCGGCGAAACCAACAACATCAACAAACACATCACTCAGTTCTTTCTCGCCACGCCAACGCAACAGTGTGAGCGCACTCGATGCCCTATGCGTATCACCACTTTGCCAATCCGTCATATTGATTTTTGCAGCCAGACAAACATTACTGGTATCGAGATAAAAAGACTCACTCAAATCCAGCTCACCATCAATAAACTGCCCCGTATTATGCTGCACAAAAAACACATGAATAACAGATTCATGCTCTAGCACCTCATGGGCAAAAAACACAAAACCATCAACTAACGCCTCAGTCTTATCAAGTTCTGTTTTGAAATGTGTCATGGCATTTTTACTGACACTTTCAAACCCCATTTTCTCGTCACTGTATTGCCCCAGCCAACTCGATAACGGGTGACTGGCATGGTCATCAGAAAAGCGGCCATACTCTTTGCTAAAGCGCTTCATAACACACAACTTTAACTCTCTAAAGCACTCCTCAATACGGCCATTTTGTGACCAGCAGGTCTCGCGCACCTTGATTGTAGCGGCTTCACCCGGTGTTAGTCGTTGAATTCGGTGGGCAATAATGTGTGTAAGGGCCATACAACTCTCTTATTCGTTATCAGTCTATCGCTAGATCGCCAGCGGAAATCAGTAAAAAGGAGGGATAATACACTAAAAATGACGACTATTGCGCTATATCAGCGATTGCCCTAGTAGCACTATGACAGAGACATCAGAAAACAGACCAACACCAGCTGCCGATATTGAGCCAGAAGATAAAATCACCACCCCGGGCACCACCATAGCCAATATCACCCGCTCACCGTGTCGATTACAACACGAATGCGCTATAAACAGTATTTCTCTAAACATACCCCTAAGCGCTTCTCTAGCCCCTTAGCTATATCAATAATAACATCATCGCGGCTACGTTTTTTTGCCGCCACTATGTATTTGGTTTTTATAAAAAGAGATATAGAAATTCACACAATCAGCTCGCCACCATGACTTGTTAATCCACCCTGATTGGTTAATCCACCCTGGCTGGTTAATAGAGCCACTGGTTGAGCATCCACTCAATAATTGGGGCGCCAATAAATGGGGCGGCGCAGTATTTTTTATACTCTTACTAATTAATAGCTCTGTCATTATTATTCACAGATTAAAACGAAAAAATGTAAACGTTAACATGGCAAGCCTAACCTCAACGCTCTAGAATTAATTTCTACCGCCTGTACTATTTTGTTATAGTAACGTCTTATATCAAATTATTGCATAGCCTATTATCCTTTACCTCACTGCCTACGATTAATATTTTATTA
>Ga0193963_1000975_pt1 | contig 14542 bp, 15 predicted proteins | sample FB_6_MG_FD_140359 | JGI IMG/M metagenome (GOLD analysis project Ga0193963, IMG submission 140359) | Microbial mat bacterial communities from the Broadkill River, Lewes, Delaware, United States - FB_6_MG | ecosystem: Environmental > Aquatic > Freshwater > River > Microbial mats | place: USA...
AAAATGATCAGGAAATAGCATCTATGGAAACTAATAATTTAGGAGTGGTTGCTTTTACAAATCTTGTTTCAGCAAACTATAAATACAAAATAGAAAAAGATGGGTATAATATCTATGAAGATTTAATATACATTTCCTCTGATAAAACGGAGGAAATAGATTTAGATCCTTTAAAAACAATAACCCTATATGCTATAGCTAAAGATTCTGGTAGTTCAATTCAAGAAGGAATGCCGATTTCTAATATGAAGATTGTTATTGAAAATGAGAATGATTTCTCAGAAATAGAGAAAATAACAGACAAAGATGGTAAAGTTGTTTTAAATGATATGTATAATGGAAATTATTCATTTACAACAGAGCATAAATCGTTTAAACATTATGTTGGAGCGTTTTCAGTAGTAAAGAATGGAGAAGAAAATTTTAATTTTAATCCTGTTCCGTTCTCTGTAAGCGAATTGGCGGCGAAAACGAATCAGATAAATATATATCCTAATCCTACTGTTGATATAGTATACATAGAAATATTTTTATCTTCAAATAGTATATTGCAAGTGTATGATAATAGTGGGCATTTGATTTATGAGAATAAGTATGCTGGAATGTTAAATTCAATTGATTTGGGAGGTTATGCTTCTGGTATATATAATGTTGTAATCATTAATGGAGATGATGTATTCAAGAAAAGAGTGATCCTGAAGTAATATTCTATTTTAGGTGAACAAATATTTAAGATAGCTAAATGCTTAATTCTTCCGAAGATTAGCAACCATATCTTAAAAGTTTTTCCTATTTTTACACACAGTAAAGCAAAAGAAAAGTATGGAAGAATTTATAGTTTCGGCATTAAAGTACAGGCCTAATACATTTGATACAGTTGTTGGACAAGAGTCTATAACATCAACGCTTAAAAATGCAATAACAACCAATCACTTAGCACACTCGTATCTGTTTTGTGGATCAAGAGGAGTAGGTAAAACAAGCTGTGCTCGTATATTTGCTAAAACAATTAATTGTTTAAATCTTTCAGAAAATCATGAGCCATGTAATGAGTGTGAATCTTGTAAGTCATTTAATGAGTCACGTTCGTTTAATATTCACGAATTAGATGCTGCATCTAATAATTCGGTTGAAGATATTCGATTACTTTGCGAAAAGGTGAGAATACCGCCACAGATAGGAAAATACAGCGTGTATATTATAGATGAAGTTCATATGCTTTCAGGGGCTGCCTTTAATGCTTTTTTAAAGACTCTTGAAGAGCCACCGGCTCATGCTATTTTTATTCTGGCTACTACAGAGAAACAAAAGATTATCCCTACAATATTATCTCGTTGTCAGATATATGACTTCAATAGAATGTCAGTCTTTAACACAATCGAACATCTTAAAAATATTGCTACTAAAGAGGGTATAGTAGTAGAAGAAGAAGGTTTAAATGTAATAGCACAGAAATCTGATGGTGCTATGCGTGACGCACTTTCTATTTTCGATCAATTAGTAAGTTCTTATGGTAAAAAGCTTGATTATGATAGTGTAATAAAAGGACTAAATGTACTTGATTACGATTATTATTTCCGCTTGGTTGATGCTTTTATAGAAAGTAGAGTTGCTGATGTTCTTGTAATCTTTAATGATATTCTTTCTAGAGGTTTTAATGAATTGATGTTTATTAATGGATTAGGTAAACACCTTAGAGATGTTTTAGTTTGTAAAGATGTTGCATCTATTCAATTACTTGAACTTAGTGGTCAGGTTAAGGAAAAATATATGCAACAAGCAGAAAAGTGTTCTCAAGATTTCTTATATGATGCTCTTAACGTGGTTGACATTTGTGAGACACAATTCAGAAGTTCATCTGAAAAACGTTTATGTGTTGAGATAGCTCTTATACGATTGGCACAAATAGAAGAGGCAAAAAAAAAAAGCTAATTAAGGATAATCTAAGTACTAAATTATTAAAGATAGATGGAAGTAATTCTATACTATCTAATCATAAGAGGGTTGTTTCTACTTCTACAGTAAAATTAACCAAGAATACTGATGCAAAAAGAACAGTAACAGTTAAAGTAAAGCAGTCAAACCGACCACATTCAATTTCAATAACACAGAGTCTTAGAGATGCTCGTAATGATGTTGTATCTCAACTTACAGTAAAGGATGCTCCTGAGAGTAATGTTGTTGTTTATGGAACAGATCCTTATGTACTTAAAGATGTTGAGTCGTTATTAACAAAGTTATCTTATACTAAAGAAGTGGGGCCTGCATTAAAGCAAGCTCTTACTACATATGCTCCTGAACTTGATAAAGAAAAGATTATCCTTCCAGTTGAGAATATTTATCAACATGATAAGCTGAAGTTAATACATCCATATATTGTTAAGAGATTGAGGATAGGACTTAATAATAAAAATGTAATTTTTGAAACTCGTGTAGTAGAGGAAATAGAGAGTAAGAAGTTATATTATACCGATAAAGAGAAACTTGAATATATGATCGAAAAAAATCCTAAAATATTAAAGTTAATTCAAACATTCGGATTAGAATTGAAGTAGAATAAATTATTAGAATTATATAAACTTAATAGTTATGAGATTTAATGAAAAGGTACAGGAAGTACTAAATAATCAAATTAATGCTGAATTATGGTCAGCATATTTATATCTTTCAATGTCAGCATACTTCGAATCAGAAGGTTTTGCAGGTTTCGCAAGCTGGATGCGTATTCAGTATCAAGAAGAGACTGCACATGCAATGAAGATGTTTAATTTTGTTAATGAACGTGGTGGTAGAGTTGAACTTAAGCCTATAGCTGAAGTACCTACAACTTGGAATGGTCCTCTTGATGTTTTTGAAGAAACTTTTAAACATGAGTGTTTAGTTACTGATTTAATTAATAACTGTGTTAATGTTGCTATAGATGAGAGAGATCATGCAACTGTGAATTTCTTACAATGGTATATTGATGAGCAAGTTGAGGAAGAGGCAAATGTTAGTGCTATTCTTGATGAACTTAAGATAGTTGGAACAGAAGGACATGCATTATTCATGATAAATAGAGAGTTAGGAGCAAGAGTGTTTGTTGATCCTACAGCTACTAAATAAAATTATTTCTTACTTCCTTTGAAAGTACCAAAGGAAGTAAGAAATATCTACATTAATTTCTTTATGAAATTCATTTTCTTTTTAGTGTAAGGAAAGTACTTTAGATTAGATTCAAAGAGATATGCTTTTTTGAGAATACTTTTATAATTAGAAAAGTCTTTAAAGCCAGCTTCTCCATAATAACTACCCATTCCGCTTGCTCCAACACCTCCAAAAGGCAGGTTCTTGTTAGCTAGTTGCATCAAAGAATCGTTAATACATCCACCTCCAAAAGAAATACTCGTAAGAATATTATCAATCTGTTTTTGTTTTTTAGAATATATATAACATGCTAGAGGTTTTTCTTTCGATTTTACCATATTAATAGTCTTATCAATATCTTCAAAAGTAATAATAGGTAGAATAGGACCAAAGATTTCGTCCTTCATAATCTCTGAATCCCAGTTAATATTTCTTAAAACAGTAGGAGAGATAAATAACTTATCTTTATTTGTATTACCACCAATAAATACATTCTTTTTTTCAATTAGTGCATTTAATCGATCGAAATGTTTTTCATTAATAATGCGAGTGTAATTATCACATTTACTGGTGTTTAGTCTGTAGTATTTATTTATATTGTTTTTTAGAGCTTCTAGAAAATCTAATTCAATATTTTTTTCAACAAGTACATAGTCTGGTGCTACACAAGTTTGTCCAGAGTTTAAGAACTTAGCCCACACAAGTCTTTTCGCAGCCATATCTACATTACAACCTTCAAATATAAATACAGGTGATTTACCTCCTAATTCAAGAGTCACCGGAGTAAGGTTTTCAGCTGCTGCTTTATAGACTATCTTACCAACTCTTGTATTGCCCGTAAAAAATATTTTATCAAATTTAAGTTTTAGAAGTTCAGTCGTCTCCTCTGCACCTCCTTCGATAACGTGGAAAAATTCTTTATCAAAATTAGTATTTACAATATCAGCAATAAGTGCCGATGTATTGGGAGCGATTTCACTAGGTTTTAGAATAACCGTATTTCCCGCGGCTATAGCTGAGATTGCAGGAACAAAAGCCAATTGATATGGATAATTCCATGCAGAGATAATAAAAGTACAGCCTAATGGTTCAGGCATAATAAAACTTTTTGCAGGGAAATTAATGATAGTAGTATTTACTTTTTTTCTTTTGCTCCATTTATTAAGTTTTTTTAGAGCCGTATTTATTTCTGTGTGAATAGTCAATAGTTCCGTTGCAAAAGTTTCAAATACAGATTTATCAATATCCTTTGCTATCGCTTCACATAAATCTTTCTCTCTTTCTTTCAAAACTCTTTTAAGAGTTTTAAGTTGTTTCTTTCTAAAATGTATATCTTTGGTAGTGTTCTTGTTGAAGAATTCGCGTTGTGATTGTAGGATATTTTTGAATTGCATGTTTTCTTTTGAGGATCTATATTAATTAGGATACTAACAAAGTTATTAAAAATTATATATTTATGAAGAAACTGATAAGAATTCTGACTGTAGTTTTTTGCATAGCACTATTGCTAGATGCATTTTGTTTTAAGTCGTTTGTTTTTAGTGAAGAGGTACGCAATGAGATTAGTGTTAATCAAGTTTCTGTCGACGGACCTTTTGTATTAGATGCTGATGATTCAAAAGTTGACGTTTATACTGCATTTGTTTCAAAAGAATCTGTTCATGTTAATAAAAAGACACAGTCTAGAAAAGACAAGATTATTTGTGAAGTTGATAATAAGCAAAAAGATGAGTTTTCATTATTATTAAATGATTCCATTAGATTCCATAGTGCCAAGTATAAAACTGTAGAAAAGATCTTTGTAATGTCTGACTTGCATGGAAGTTTTAACGCTATGTCATCTTTACTTATTAATAATGGTGTGATTAATAGTGAGTATGAATGGTCTTTTGGTGATGGTCATCTTGTTATGGTTGGTGATATTACAGATAGAGGTAAGAATATGCTTCCATGTCTTTGGTTATTTTATAAGTTAGAACAGGAAAATCCCAATAAGATACATTATTTGTATGGTAACCATGAGTTAATGACTCTATATGGTCGTGCTGCTTATTTAAATGAAAAGACTAAGGCATGTATTGCAAAGATTACAGGAAAATCATCAAAGAATAAAGCACTTAAAATGTTGTTTTCAGAGTCTTCTGAACTTGGAAGATGGTTACGTGCTAGGAATACTATCGAAATAATAGGGGATATTCTTTTTGTTCATGGTGGTTTAAGTACAGATCTTGTAAATGCTGAATTAACCATTGAGCAGATAAATAATGTAGTGCGTAAGTATGCAGATGTTAGTTCTAAAAAGCTACCTAAAAAGGATGCAGTGGCCAAATTGTTATTTGGAAGGAAAGGTCCTATGTGGTATCGTGGAATGGTAATGGACTACAAGAAACATTACAAAAAGATGACTCAAGAAGATTTTAATAGGGTATTGTCATATTTTGATGTTAAGAAAGTAATTGTTGGGCATACAGAAGTGGATAATGTTTCAACCGATTATAACCAGAAACTAATAAGAGTTAATGTACATCAACCTTCTGAGAAAAATTCAGGGGATGCTCAAGCATTACTTGTTGAGTCTGGGAAGTATTATCGAGTAAACGGAAAAGGAGAAAGAGTTAAGCTGTGAAAAGATTTTCTATATTAATATTTTTTATTGTGCTAACATCATCGTTGTTAGCACAATCTTATTATCCTAAATCAAAGGGAGAGATAGTAAGACATAAATATTACATGTTATCATATAACGAGAACCATGAACAGGCCAATTGGGTGTATTATCATATAACTCCACAATTTATTAATGGTAAGGTTAAACGTAGTAATAAGTTTAGGTCTGATGCAAAGGTAAAAACAAAATCAGCGACTTTGACAGATTATAAAGCATCTGGGTATGATAGAGGTCATTTGTGTCCCGCGGCTGCAATGAAACTTAATGTAATTGCCATGCAAGAAAGTTTCTATATGTCTAATATGTCTCCTCAGAAACCTCAATTTAATAGAGGGGTTTGGAAAAAATTAGAAGCTCAAGTTAGAAAATGGACTCTTGTTGAGAAAGACTTGTACGTTGTTAGTGGTCCTATTTTCAAGGATAATACGGGAACAATAGGAAAAAATAAGGTAACTATTCCTGGGTATTATTATAAGGTTGTTTTCGATGCAACTAGACCATGTAAGATGATTGCTTTTATATTGCCTAATAAGGGGAGTAAGGAGTCAATTAGCAGTTTTGTTGTTAGTGTTGATAGAGTAGAAAAAGAAACTGGGATAGATTTCTTTTCTCAATTACCAGATAATATAGAGAATTCTCTAGAGAGTAAAAGTAATATTGGCCAATGGAGATAAGAAATTAATTATCTCTATAAAATTTAGTTTATTTATTCTGGCTTAGAAATTTGTTTTAAGTCTAAAGAATAAGGAATTCATCTCCATATTATTATTCTCAATATCTCCATTAAATGTTTGAGCAATAAAAGATAAGTATGTGCTACTTGTTAGAGAAATTTCTATAGATGGAATGATATAAAAGCCATTTATATTTGGGAAATACATTCCAGCTAATGAAGCATTAATAATTGGTGAGACTGGATAGCTTGCTGATGCAAACCAAGATATAGGAGAAAATGATAATCTGCGAGCATCAAGACTTGATGATTGAAAGAATTCAAGTAGATTAGATGTGTTTACATCCTTTAAGCTAGAGTTGTACATTCCTTCAATTATTATATAGAGTGAGTTTGTAAAAGAGTAATCTAATTCTAGAGAACTGACGTATATTGTTTTTCTTTCATCTTTGTTTTTATAAGGAATGAATATACTGTTTTCTCCTTTTACCCCTAAAGAACCTATAAATCCACTCCATCCCAGACCGAAGTACATGTCTTCAGACTTGAAGATTCCTCCAGACATTTGAATATCAGTTCCTTTGTAATTTAATCTATGGTACGCTGCAATATTTACCTTTTCGTTGGAATCAATATTTGCAGCTAGTTCTACAACAGAGGTGAAAGATGTGTAATATTTAATACGTATAGCATCTGTGCCTGGGTGTTTTGCGTAGTCGAAATCGAAATATGAGTAGGCATTAAATATATCATTAGGATTCCATGCTGAAGTAATACCCCAGTTAATTCTCTGACGGCCTATAGTTACTTCAAGTTTATCAAAAGTAAATTGAGCAGAAAGTCTGTCGATAGCAGAATTAATGAAGAATGATTCCTTTTTAAGCCAGTTGTCAGTTAAGTTAAGAAGTCCTTGTTCCTTACTGATCATTTTTGTGTAAGATGCATCCTTTTTTACTCTATCACCTGTAATAAATCTATTTCTTATACCGCAATCAATTTTTAGCCACTCGCCGTAAGTCCATTCTATATCAAATCGGTTATGAAGCAAAAAATCTTGTGTCCATTCTTCGTTGATTTTAGCAAAATTAAATGAAGGCATACCTGAAAGCATTCCAGAAATTTCTAGATGCGATTTCTTTTCGTTCTCTTGTCCCAATGTAATTAGTGAGAATAGAATAAGTAGTATGCTTAAATAGTACTTCATGCGTTATTGTTTTTTTATATCGCTAATTATCTTGCCATCTTCAATTGTAATTACCCTTTTTGCTTTGTTTACAACTCTTTGGTCATGTGTCGAAAAGATGAATGTTGCATTTTCTTTTTCGTTAAGATTAAGCATTATATCTAGTAGGTTCTCTGTTGAAGCACTGTCGAGATTTGCCGTTGGTTCATCAGCTAGAATAAACCGGGGTTTAGATGCTAATGCTCTGGCTACTGCTACCCTTTGTTGTTGTCCTCCTGATAGATGTGCGGGTCTGCTATCAATCCTGTCAGCTAAACCGACATCTGTAAGTAGTTGTATTGAACGTTTTATTCTTTCTATTTTAGGTACACCTTGTAGGTTCATTACAAATTCTACGTTTTCAAGAGCTGTCAGAACAGGAATTAGGTTGTATGATTGAAAGACAAAACCAATGTGTTTCATTCTATACTCTATAAGTTCTGAGGCAGATAATGTAGATAAGTCAGTATGGTCAACAATTATTTTGCCACTTGTAATAGTATCCAATCCACCCAGCATATTCAGTAAAGTAGTTTTGCCAGAGCCCGAAGGACCTACGATGGCAGTGAATTCCCCTACTTCAATGTTTAGATTAATACCATTTACTGCATGTACATCAATTTCCGATTCTGTATATGTCTTATATAAATCTGTTATTTTTATAATCGAGTCCATGTTTTAATTATTTTAATTGTCTATTCTTACAGCTTCAACAGGCTTAAGTTTTATTGCTTTTCTTGCAGGATAAATAGCGGCTAATATTGCTAGTGCTACTACAAGTAGACCGGTGTTTATATAGTAGCTAACTTCGACATCTGGATAGATAATGGTATCATATCCCCATACTTGTAACCCTTCTGATACTATCGATAAATCAATGCCGTCAACTGATAACCAATTTACTAGTAATACACTTATAGTTAGTCCTATGATGCCTCCAGTTATGGAAAGGAACATCGTTTCAAGAAGTATCATACTAAAGACTTTTTTTCTGCTAAGTCCAATACACATAAGCATACCTAGTTCTTTTGTTCTTTCAAATACCACCATAAGCATGGTGTTCACAATGCCAAAAGCAATAGCTAATAAGATAATTATCATGAGTATGTATAGCATATAATTCATGGATTCTTCCATCATACCGAGTTCTGGCATTGTTTCTTGCCATGGTGATACAGTTAATTCTTTGAATTCTTTCTTTAAATTTTCTTTTTCTTGTTTCAACAATTCATCATTCTTTAGCATTATTGCTATTTCATGAGATGTTTCGGTAGGAATGTCAACAAGTTTTGCAATATCTGCTTTTCTTACAAATACTTTCATTTCATCAAAGCTGGAATTTTGTGTTCTAAATATACCAACTACTTTAAACGCTCCTCCAGTGAGTTCTCCACTGGCTGATTGGAATGTTAGTATAATTTTAGATTTTCTTTTGGCATTTAGTTTTTTCGCTAGTCTTTCGCCTATTAGGATTGGTAGTCTGGCTTTTGTATTGAAATACGATGAGGTACTGTCAATTAGTTTTGTGTATAAGTTAGATACAGCCTTTTCTTTATTAGGATTTATGCCAATGATTTCAACACCACTTCCTGTGCGGGCGGTTGAAGCCATTCCTGTTGTTATTATTCTACTGCAAACAGAACGTATTGCTTTGTTTTTTTCTAGCTTATTAATGATATTGGTGCTGTTTGTTATAGAGAATTTAAGTTCTTCATTCTCTAAAAACTTTTCGTTGTGTATTTGTATGTGCGAAACTTCAGTTGCTATTGCTGAGCCTATGCGTTGGTACATCATTCCATTCATTATTCCCATGTATAGTATTCCGCCTACTAAACCAACTACTATTGATGTTATAACTACAGAGCTTCGTAGTTTTTTGCGCCATATATTTTTCCATGCCATTTTTAGTATCATAACATTATCCTTTTATAGCTTTTACTGCGTTCATTTTTAGAATAGTAGTTAGGGGATATATAAGAGCGATTGCAACTATGATTAAGACTGTTAAGCTTTGGTTTATAAAGTAATCTGGATATAATGCAATCCTTAATACTGGTTCCCAGCCATAGCGTTCCATTGTTTCTGCCATTTCTCCTGTTAGAGGTATAGGATTTAAGTGATAGTATATAATTAGTGGTAAGCTTACTATTATGCCTGCAAGTAAGCCGTATATTGTTATTTGTATCGTTTCAACGATTACTAGTGTTGCTACTCTGGTGTTTTTCATTCCTAATGCAATCATTACTCCAAATTCTCTGCGTCTTTCTGTTAGCATCATGAGTAGTGTGCCAAAAATTCCAAAGCCTACTATTAGGTATAGAAGCCACAGTAGTACTAAACTTGATACGTTGTCAGCTTGTATCTGTTGTTCAATTTCAGGCATCATCTCGTTCCATTTCATTATCTCAATATTTTCATCTTTTAGTGTGTTTATGAGAGTCTTTTGTACGAGTTCTATATCGTCATTGTCTTTTAATTTTATTGCGATAGAAGTTAGTTTATTATCAAGAGAGTATAATTGTTGGGCATCTTCTATGTTTAGATATACAAATTTATTGTCTAAGTCTGGAGATGGTAGTTTTACTATTCCACGTACTGGAAACATTCCTGAAGCGGTATAGCCTTGATATCCTTGTCCAAGTAGAATAAGAGTGTCGTTTACTTTCAGGTTGAGATATGATGCTAGTCTGGAGCCGATTAATGCTCCTTTTTTGTGTTGTAGTAATTCTCCTTTTGCTAGTCTTGTTTTAAGTTTAGAAAATGAGTTTTCTATTTTAGGATCAATACCTACAACAGCAACGCCTTTGGTTTTGTTTCCAACGGATGCTAGGGCAAATGATTCAACACGAGGAGAGATGAAATCTATATTTTCTATTGAGTCTATAACAGTTGTTATTTTGTCGTTTATGTCAAATACATTATCAATTGTTTTATCGTCCCAATATCCTTTTTTGTGTATTTGTATATGACCGACGTAATTATTAACTACGCTGTCTATAATTGAGTCATATGAACCAAGTTGCATTGATCTCATAGTTAGGGCTAGGAATACAGCAAAGAATATTGATGCCATAGTTATAAGTGTGCGTCTCTTATTCCTAAATAAATTCCTTTTGGAAAGCTGTATGTAGTTCATGTTGCTTTATTGTTTACTTTAATCTTTTCATATTCTGTTGCGAGAAGAAGCTATCTTTTACCTTTATATTGTATTTGATTTTAAGAATGTTCACAATGGTTTTATTGCCTGGCTTGTCAGCTGGTAGTATTTCTATTCTGGTAGGGATTGTTCTATCGTCCATTATTTTAATGTCATAGCCTCTGTCTGATTTTACAAGTTCGTCATCTTCGTCATAATATTCTGATTTAAGTTGGTCGTATGCGTCTTTGCTAATCCATTTTTTTACTTTTTCCCATACTATTGCTGCTTCTTCTGTTGGTGTCATCTCAATAATGTAACAATCTATGCCATCAAGAATCTCGCTTCCTATAAGCTTATGTGTGTAGTCCGTAACAACAGAACTTTCTTTTAGTACGTCATCATTAGTAAAGTCAGAACCCATCCAGCCTTGAGACATCATGGCTGTAGGTAGTTTTATGTATCTACTAATGTTAGGATTCCATGTCCACATATCATTCTTCCTTTTTAAAAATGACTGTCCTTTTTCTCTGGCGGGAGAGGTAATAAGTGTAATAGAATAGTCTCTGTCTTTACTCCACGATTTAAATGTAATCTCGCGTTTGTATTCTGGTCTTACTATAGTCATTTTCATTTCCATATAGTTCGACATTCCTTGCCATTTTTCGTCAGCTTTCTTAATGATTTCTTTCGCATCCTGAGCAAATAGGTTGCAACTGTAGAGAACGATGACTATTAATATTGAGATTTTTCTATTCATATATAACCTTTTAGATATATAAATATATTACATTATTTATCAGTAAAGGTTGTATTTTTATAAATAAATGAGCTACATGTGTAGATGTTATTTTGTTTCATTTATCAGGATTCTTCATTTATAAATATTGTTTTTATATATTTGTGTATAACCAAATAAGAAAAATATGAAATATTTAAGGAATATATTATTAGTGTTACTCGTGTTGTTTAGTGCAAATATTTTTGCTCAAAACATGAAAGGTAAGGTTGCTCCAGAATGGACTGCAAAGGATGTAAATGGTAATAAAGTCTCTTTAAGCGATTTTAAAGGCAAGTATGTAATGATTGATGTATGGGCAACTTGGTGTGGGCCTTGTAGAAATGAAATTCCTCATTATGCTAGAATTGCAGATAAATATAAGGGTAAGAATATTCAGTTTGTAAGTATTTCTTTGGATAGTAAGGAGAGAGGTTGGAAAGCTTTTATAGCTAAAGAAAAGAATGCTGCTATTCAATTGATTGATACAAGAGCATCTAATTCTCCTTTAGCAATTAAGTATGATGTTAGAGGTATTCCTCGTTTTATTTTAATTAATCCAGAGGGTAGAATTGAAGAGTGGCAGGCTCCTCGTCCTTCTGATCCAAATCTTGATAAGCTATTATCTAGCTTATTGAAGTAGTATAGGGTAGTAGGGAGAATATAATGATTATTCTCCCTATTGTTTTCTTATGGTTATGCTTTTTTATTTGTTAGCTTCATAGCTAGTAGTCTCTCCGAAATTTATTTTGTATTTCCCAGATGTGTTTGAATTAATTCTGTTTAAACTATTGTTTTTGTGATTCTTACTTTTGTAGCATATATAAACTTTTGTTTTTGTATGCGGAACTTTATTGTTTGTTTTACCGTAAACGTGATTGAATTATAAAGATCGTTGTTATGGATAAATTTGAATGTTGCCCTCTTATTAAGGTGGAAGATTGGGATGATAAAATACATCAATGGACTGGTAAGCAATTTGTTAAAGGTTATATAAAATCGTTTTTTGGTATACCATGTAATATTGGTAAGGTAATGGCTAGTATTGGTAGTAAGATAAGAGCTGTTGGTGCAAATAGTCCTGATTATGTATGTCTTTTCGATAAGAAGACTAAGTTCAAGATTGATGTAATGGTTGAAGTGACTAAGGAGGTTCCTAATATGGAGAATGTTACCATTAGTGGGAAGTTTTATTCCAAGGTTTATGAGGGGTCTTATTGTAAGATCGGTGAGTGGAAGCGTGATTTTAAGAATATCATGAAGAAAAAAATGTTGGAACAAGGGAAAGTTTACTTGTGGTATACATCTTGTCCTCAATGTGCAAAGCGAAATGGTAAGAATTATATTGTACTTATAGCAGAATGTAAGAAGAAGTCAGTGAGTTTTGTAGTGTGATTTTTTATTAACTTTTTTAAAACCCAAATCCATGGTTTTTCTTTTGTCTTTGTGTATCTTTGTATGTCAGAGATATATGAGGCATTAGTCTGCTTTGGTTTAATTTTTTACAAGTTTGTTATTTTACCTGTTGTTAATCATAATAACATATCTTATTGATGGCTTTTATAGCCTTTTTTTTGAGTTTTTTCGGGGGGACCCTCTTCCTCTCCTCTACCTACCCTCTTTTACTCCTCTTTTACCCGTGTTTAGTTGATGTCTATTTAACATTAATTATTAGTTAGTTTTGGTTATATGAGCGATAAGGATATTGTTCGTTAGATGTTATTAATAATTAAGTATTTATAACTATATTTGAGCAACTGATGATATTACTAACCTTAAATTATATATATTATGGAACAGTCGAAGGTTGATTTGTTTATGGCTACAATGGGCGATAAATTTCCAACGGAGAACTTTATGCTTGTTAGAGCACAGATGGAAAAGATGGATGATTCTCGTTTTGCATATATGCAATCTCTTGAGTATAAGAATCCTGTTGTGTTGCTTATTGTGTCTTTGTTTTTTGGTACTTTGGGTATAGATAGATTTATGCTAGGTGAGATTGGTCTTGGTTTAGCTAAGCTTTTGACTTGTGGTGGTCTTGGTTTGTGGACTCTTATCGATTGGTTTTTAATAATGGATAGAACTAAGGAATTAAATTATATCATGTTTATGCAACATGCGCAGTAGTCGTAAAAGTTTTATAGTTATGTACCTTGTTATAATTATTGTAATTGTAACAGGGTATTTTCTTTTATTTTTCTTTCATTCTTCTCTTGATGGGCATACTTTATGTCTTTTTAAAAATATGACTGGCGTGGCATGTCCTGCGTGTGGTTCAACGCGGGCTACTGCTCTATTGTTGCATGGTGAATTAATGAGTTCTTTACTATTAAACCCATTAGCAGTCGTGACAAATATTGGTATATTGGTATCTGTAATGTGGATGTTTGTGGATATAGTGAGAGTGAAAGAAACATTCTTTCCTTTTTTATCAAGGAATTGGCCTCTTGCTATTAAGCTTGTTGTGCTAGTTTTAATATTAAGTAATTGGGTTTGGAATATTGTTAAAGGTTTATAGTGTAATGTAACTATTTGTAATATGTAGTTGTATACAATATGTGTACTCTATTATGGTACTGTGTCGGAGATTTTATTGAGTTGTGTGTATTTAGATAGATGGTTTGAATAACCAGTAGTTTGAGTTTTAAGGAAGATGGTCGGCATAATGTAGGATTTTTGTCGACTTTTCCTTGTAGGTATTATAATACTCAGTTATTGAAGAAGTAACTTTTGGTAAACTTTTATAGTCTTTTCATGGTGTTATAAAGAATTTCTAATTTTTTTATGTTTCAAAATATCAATGATTCAGTCTTTTAGCTATTTTGACCTAAAAAAGGTTTAGAATTTATTCATAAAAGATTTGGATGTTACTGACAAATGCCCTAGTTTTGCATCCGCATTCGAGAGATATGCAGTAGTTCTAAAACATGATGCAG
>Ga0193963_1000977_pt1 | contig 14501 bp, 14 predicted proteins | sample FB_6_MG_FD_140359 | JGI IMG/M metagenome (GOLD analysis project Ga0193963, IMG submission 140359) | Microbial mat bacterial communities from the Broadkill River, Lewes, Delaware, United States - FB_6_MG | ecosystem: Environmental > Aquatic > Freshwater > River > Microbial mats | place: USA...
CCAAGAGGTGAGGGGAATTTTAATTTTACAGTAAATTTTAACTGTAAACCATTCATACCTTATTTTCCAGCTTCATTTCATGATAGTAAACTTGAAAATTCATATGTAATTGGTTTTGAAACACCAGATTTATTAGTTCATGTATTAAAAGAATTTAATAAAAATAAAAATGTTGAAAACCATCAAGAGTTATTTAATAAGTATTATTCTTTGATGAGTGAGGCTTTACAATATCATGTTGATAATGTAAACATAATTTTAGATTCATACAAAAATAATAACTTTAAGTTTATGGGAATTGATAGTTCTGCTGCTCCATCTAAAAATTGTTCTTCAATGGCTACGGTATTTGAATTACTAGGTGTTCCATTTTTTGGTGCAAGTGGTACTGTTGAAGTATCAGCACTTTTAACAAGAGTATTCAAAGGTATTAAAAATATTCCATTAGTTGGTTTTTCAGGACTTATGTTAGCAGTAATTGAGGACTTGGGATTAGCACAAGGAACGATAGAAAATAACTATGAAATAAGATCTCTTCTTACATACAGTTCAGTATGTGGTATTGGGCTTGATACTGTTCCTATACCTGGAGATACTTCTCTTGATAAAATTTCTGCACTTATGAGAGATACTGGAACAATGGCCTTTAGGTTAAATAAACCTTTAACTGTTAGATTGTTTCCTTATCCTCAAAAAAATGCAGGAGAAATTACAGAATATGAAAGTGATGATTTATGTAATTGTTCAATTCTTGCAGTACCTTAACTAAAAAAGAATTATTCCATACTAACTCCACATAAATTATGGTAAAATCACGGCAATTAATCTCGGAGATATAGATATGCAAAATAAAAAAGTTGTTTTAATTTCGATTGTTGTTTTAATAGCAGTCTTTCTAGGTGGAGGATATGCTTATAAAAATGCACAAACTCAAAAATCAATTGCTTTAGCTAAAGAACAAGCCTTATTATTTGAAAGACCACATTCTGTAGTTATTGGAAATAAAGATGCAAAAGTTCAATTAGTTGAGTTTTTTGATCCAGCATGTGAAACATGTAGTCAGTTTCATCCTTATGTAAAAGATATTTTAAAGAAAAATGATGGAAAGGTAAAATTAGTTTTAAGATATGCACCATTTCATCAAAATTCAAATTATGCAGTTAAAATGTTAGAAGGGGCAAAAGAACAAGGTAAATTTATGGAAACTTTAGAATTTATGTTTGCTACTCAAAGATATTGGATTAAAGGTCATGTTGTTGACCCTAGAGCGCTTTGGAACATGTTACCAAAAGTTGAAGGTTTAGATATGGAGAAATTAGGTAAATTCATGAATGATCCAAAAGCTGATGCAATAATTAAGCAAGATCTTGAGGATGCTCAAAAATTAGGTGTTACTAAGACACCGGGATATATTGTAAATGGTAAACCACTACAAACATTTGGACTTAAAAATTTAATTGATTTAGTTAACTCTGAATTGTAAAAACTATTTGGAGAATGTGATTATTTAATATCACACTTTCCAAACTTACATTTTAAAAATCTAATTATCATATACCCAAAATATATCACAATCAGTACTTCAAAAACTTTATATAAAACTTCCACTTAATACTCTTTTTAGATATAATTTATTTTCAAAATATTATACTAGGAAATATTAAATTTATGGATAAAGAGAAACAATCTAATCCTTTACATGGAATGACTTTAGAAAAAATACTAAATAGTTTAGTTGAAGATTATGGCTGGGATGAACTTGGGAAAAGAATAAATATTAGATGTTTTAATTATGATCCTTCTATAAAATCTAGTCTTAAATTCTTAAGAAAAACTCCTTGGGCAAGAGCAAAAGTTGAAAAGTTGTATTTAGATAGAATAGATTAATCTAGTGGAAGTGTAATTGTAAATGAGGCTCCTATATATTCTATATCTTTGTGTTTATAAGTTTCATTTTTAACTTTTATTTCTCCATTCATATGCTTTTCAATAATTTCTTCTGACATATATAATCCAATTCCTGTCCCTTGTGTTTGGTGTTTTGTTGTAAAATATGGATCAAATACTTTTTCAATAATTTCTTCATTTATACCTCCTGCATTATCTTTTATATTTATAAGAACCTTTTCATCTTTTGTATGAACATTAATAAATATATTTTTTTCTTTTATTTTTTTTAGCTCTAATGCATCTCTTGAATTGTTTAAAATATTAATAATTACTTGTAATAGCTCATTTTCAAATCCCATAATTTCAACATCTCTAATTTCTTTTATAATATTTATATTTCTATGACTAAATTGAGTAGAAATAAGAGAAAATGTTTTTTCGAATATAGTTTTTATGCTAAAAGTGTTTTTTTCTTTATTTGGATTAAAAAAGTTTCTAAAATCATCTATAGTTTTTGAAAGGTATTGCACTGTATTGTTTATTTGTTGCATACTTTTTCTAAATGCTTGCTCATCAAAATTTTTATTTGTATATGTTAGTTCAGAACCTGTTGAAATAGTACTTATTAGTGATAGTGGTTGTCTCCATTGATGAGAAATATTTGATAACATTTCTCCCATAGCAGCATGACGTGATTGTATATAAAGTAGGTTATCTTTATCTTTTAATTTAGTTATATCCATTGCGGAGCTAATTACAGCTCTTACATTGTCAATTTTTCCAATTGGAGTAGAACTAAAATTCCAAATAAGTTTCTTTCCACTTTTTGTTTTTATTGTAACTTCACCTTCTTCAACTCGATGATCACTTTTGTATAAGTTTTCAATATACTCTTCAATTGGAGATGCTTCTTTTCCATAAATATGTTTCCTCCACTTTTCAATAGTGTTAATTTCTTCATAAGTATATTCACAAAGTTCTTCTAGGACTTTATTTACCATTAAAACTTTTCCTTTTTCATTGTGAAGCATAATTGGATTTGGTGATTCATTAATAATTGTTTCTAGCAAAATTCTGTTGGCTTCTAGCATTTCAATATCTTTTGAAAGTTTTTTAATAATGTAATAAGACATAAAAAGAAAGATACCTAAAAATACTAGTGTAATAATTAAATTAAACTTTTCAAATTCATCAAAAATTATCATTGATTCATTTTTAAAGTGTGTAGCTTTTTCTTGTGCATATAAATATAAGTTTTTCGCAGATTCTTCTAATAGTATTACGTGATCAGCACCAACTCCTTTAGTTATTCCTATTGCTTCTTCATAATTATTATTTTTTGATAATTCAATTACTTTTTCTCTAATAGGACTCCATTTTTGAAACATAGTTCTAGTGTAATGTTCAAGCTTTCTACCTTCATCTCCTAGTATATGTTTTTTAATAATATCCAAACTTCTATATACATCAAGTTCTCTATTTTTTACTTGCTTAATTAATCTTTTTAAATCATTTTCATTTGGGTATAACACAATATCTTTCATATCTCTATGTATCTTATAAAGGTTAGTTTTAACATAAAGTGCATGATTAGATACTTTTAAAGGGTGATTATATATATCTTGGGTAAGTTTATTCATTTTATTAACTTGATAGACATTGTATGATTTGGAAATAAGTATAGAGAATACTAATATAATAGTAGCAATTATTAGAATTTTTATGATTTTTGGATTTCTTATATCTTTTGTATAAATCATTTCAATTCCTTAAAATAACTTTTATTGATTATAACATAATTATTTTAATATGCTTACATGGGCATTTGTTTTTTTATTCTATTGTTTTTTAACCACTCCTCTTGAAGGTTTTTTAATTGTTTACTTGTGCTTTTCTTTTTATATTTATAAGATATATTTTCAGAGTTATCATTTACTTTATAGTTGTAATCTAAATATAAAGATGACATATCAATAGCCTTTCTTACCCTAGTTGCAGCTACATAATAAATGTTTAGCTCTTCAAGTGTTTGAGTAAATGACATTTTATTTTTTTGATTAGTTATCTCTTTTTTTGTTATAAAATCATTTGCCATAATAACTTGCTCATATTCTAAACCTTTTGATTTATGAGTAGTAGTAAATATAATATCTGCTTCATCTTTATTTGTTGTAAGCTTTTCTTTTATTTTTTTATTTATTTCAAATATATTATCTCCATAAGCATTTATAAATTTGATTACATTTAAAAAATCTTGATTTTTTGTTTCTTTTGAAAACTGTTCAAGTTCATATATAGAATCAAACTCTTTTATCTCAGCCATTGTTATTTTTTCAAACTTCTTTTCTTTTAAATAAAAGATAGAATAAACAGTTTGATTCATAAATGAATATGAACTATATCCACCTTCAAAATATATTTTTTTATTGTCATGTATCAAATGAACAATCTCTTGAATTAATCCAAAAGTTGATCTAGCTATTACGCAAAACTGTTTATCAAAATCTATTGCATTCCTACCTGTTTTTGTTTCCCCTTCAATACCTGATATTTTTAAAAGTTTATTTGTATTAATTTTATATAGCTCATTTAGATTTTTTTCTAAGGTTTTAGCATAACTGTCAGAGAACCTAAAACTTTTTGATAAATTATATTCAGGTAAATCTATTTTTGATAAAGCATTTGTTGCATATCTAAAAGAATATATTTGTTGAAAAGAATCGCCAATATAAATCCGTCTACAATTTTGTGCTTCAACTATTCCAATCATAACATCTGATATATCTTGTGCTTCATCTACAAGTATTAAATCATAGTCTAAGTTTGTACATATTTTTTTATTTAAATAAAACATTTTTAGATAAAAGTCATGTATTGCATCTATTTTTTTATTTTTCATTGATGATAAAATATATTTTAAGTGATTTAGTACTTTTTTAGGGTCTTTTTCTAAGAGTTTAATAGTATTTGAGCCTAAGTCACATTGTATTTTATATTTTTCTAATAAAATATCATCTAAAGCTATTAATGATGAATTACAATAAAAGTTTACTAAATCTTTTATTAGTGCAATATATTCAGCTATAGGAAAATAGTTTGTCCGTTGATTTTCATTTCTTTCATAGTCACATAAAGAGTTTTCAATGACTTGAATTTTTAAATCATTACATAAGTTATATTGAAAGGCTTCTACTTTTCCATATGCAAGTGCATGAATTGTGCTAATTTTCATATGAGATAGATTATATTTTTTTAGTTTTTCTTGAATTGATATCTGTAAGGATTTATTATATGCAAGATATAAAATTTTTAAATGTTTATTATTTTTAGCATATTCTAATAAAGTAGTTGTTTTACCACTACCTGCTACTGCATTTATTTTAAAAGATTTATCTTTTGCATGGATAATGTTTATTTGTTCTTGTGTTAAATTCATTGGCGGAATTTTAGCTTAAAATTTTTAAACTAAGGAAAAGAGGCTTATTTTATTTCCTATGATGATATTTAAATATCATCATAGAATAGTTTTATTTAATTACAATTTTTATTAAGAATAACTTTTTTAATTAATAAAAACATTACACCACTAAATAAAAGTGCACTAAAGAAACCATTTCCTGTTAATAACGCTAAAACAGGTATAAGAATATGGAATCCAACTAATAACTTAAAGTTTCTCTCATCTTTTTCAAGATCAAATAAATTCTTATTTAAATAGTCTTTAATTTGAGACTGAAATACTAAAGCAGGAATAATAATGAATAATACAATACTATATGCTGAAATAAAAGTAGATGCTAGGTTTTTACTCTCTCCAAAAATAAGTATAAGTGCAAATAGCCAAGCAATTCCTATATAACTTATAAAAAGTTTATTTGATTTTTTTTCTTCCACATGAAATCCTTTTATGTAATTAGTGATGATTATAATTAAAATAAATTGAGAATTTTATTAATATTCATAATTTTTATTGTATATAATAATTTATATATATTTTAGTATCAGATTTTATACAAAAAACTATTTTTTAGTAAAATCTAATTTTTTTACAAATAGTCCTGCTAAAACTAAAATTAAAGCTATCCATGCTGTTTGCTTTGGTAAGTCGTCAAAAAATATCCATGCCCAGAGAATAGCGAAGATTGGGATTAGATATGCAACTTGAGACATAAATTGCACACCAACTTTTTGTACCATTCTAACTCTTATAAGTGAAGCAATTGCTGTAGGAAAGACAGCAAGGTAAATTATTGGTAAGAAGTAGAAGTTAGATATTTGTAAATTTGTTAATGGTGCCAAAAGTATAAATGGAAGTAAGGTTATACTTGAAACTATTAACATCGAACTAGAGCAAACAAGTATAGGTACATGTGTAACTTTTCTAAGTAGTAAACCTGAACTAATATAGCCCATAGTTGCACACAACATAGCTAGTTCTCCGTATAAACTATCATGTCTTTGGTTTATAAAGTCTTCTCCAATCAAAATAAAAACTCCAAGGAAACCTAAAATAACAGCAACTAATTTTAAAAAAGTAAATTTTTCATCTTGTGTAATAAAATGTGATAATACTAAAGTTATAAAAGGTCCTACTGCTAGCATTATTGATGCTGTACTAGGACTTATATATTGTTGTCCCCATGATATTAAGTAAAAAGGTATTGAGTTATTTAGAATTCCAACAAAAAATAGTATTGTCCAAGTTCTTATATCTCTTGGAAAGGACTGTTTTTTTAAATAAACAAAGAGCAGTAGAAAAGCTCCCGCAAAAGTCACTCTTCCAAAAGCGATAGTTAGTGGGTCATATTGATTTAAAGCATATACCATTGCAATAAAGGAACTACCCCATATTGCTGATAGTAGCATTAGTCCAAGAAAGTCAATAAATGTTGGTTTTTGAATTGATTTCAAATTATTTAATAGTTAGTAGAAAAGTTTTTTATTAAAATCTTAAACTATTAAAATCTTCATATTCATCAACTTCATAATGATATGCTTTTTCAATAGCTATAATATGTGATTCAAAATCTTTGTTTTTTATATTATTTTCAATGTCACCATTGTCATATAATTTAATTTCATTATTCTTAAAATTTATAGATACATAATCATTTGATTCTTCATCTTCATATTTAAAATGTGCTCCATCAATTCTATTACTAACAATATCAACTCGATGTTCACCAACAATAAGCTTATAGGGGTTGATGATATGACTTTTTATATCATCTAGAGACGTTCTATTTTCAAAGTCTGCAATACAATATATACTATCGCATAATTCATCTTTATCAATTTTATAAATTATTCCATCTTCATCTACAGCAACAGTATCTGATAATTTGAATACATCAATATTATCTAAAGTTTCGCCAATTTTTTCAAGCATAAGTACCCTTTTTTTTGATAAAAAGAATTATACATAAGAACAACTTGATGTTTTCTACATTAAATTTGTGTATAATCCAAAAAAAGGAAAATAATGAAGAAAACTTTTAAATTAAATGAAGAAAATAAAAACCCAGATAGATTACTAGAATCAATAAAATATGAGATTAGAAAATATATAAAAAGGGAAAAAAGAAAACCTCTACCTGAAAATGTTGATTTTTGGGATTTAAAATGTAAATTTGCAAAAAATGATGAAACTCCTGAAGTAATTAACTTTAATGAAATTACTAACTGTATTAATGAAGCATCAAATGAGAAATGTGATACTTTTTATATGGAAATAATTGCACATGAAGGTATTAGGGTTAAAGATGTTGTAGAAATAAATGAGTTTGAAGTAGAGTCTGAAGAAAATTAGGAGAAAAAATGATTTTAAGAAAACAAGTAAATGAAAGAATGAGTAGAATAGTTGAACATAATAATACTGTTTATTTAGCAGGAATTGTATCTGATGATAAAACATTAGATGTAAAAGGACAAGCGAAAAGAGTATTTGAAATTGCAGAAGCTAGACTTGAAGAAGCAGGTTCAAACAAAGATAATATTTTAAGAGCAGAGATCTTTGTAAAAGATATTTATAGAGACTTCTCAGATTTTAATGAAATTTGGGATAATTGGGTTTCAAAAGAAAATCCTCCTGCAAGAGCTTGTGTTGAGGCAAATATGGCAAGTGTTGGTACACTTGTTGAAATAATTTTTACAGCTGCAAAAGTAGATTAAAAATAAAAAACTAATTTAAAATCTAATTTTCTTTTTTATTTTTATAGATATAATTCTTCAAAAATAAAAAGGAACTAGATGAAACAACTATTAGCAATTTCTTTGTTTTCAACAATCTTACTTGCAAATGATGGATTTGAAAAAGATTCGGAATACATATGTTTTAATACACATACAATGAAACAAGGCCAAAAACATACAGTTAAAAAAGAAGATGCTGTAAATAAACCATTTGTTTTTTCTATTAAAGAAAATCAGTTAGTTACTTCAGATAATATAATTTTTGATTTCAGAATGGAAAAGGGTGATATGGCTTCTTATTCAAATGAAGGTTATATGTTATTATTACTTAAAAATAATGAGTTAGGATTAGTACCTAAAAAAGCTAGAGGCCAAGTTCAATATTATTTTCAATGTAAGTCAAAATAGCATAAATTTAAATATTATAGTTAACACTATGAATAATATCTATAGGAATATTTAATAGAAATTCAATTCCATCTTTTGTATTTTTAAAAGAAATATTCCCATTAAGTTTATATGTTACTATATTATAAACTATATTTAATCCTAAACCAGGATTTTCATTATCTTTTGTAGTAGTAAAAAATGGTTCAAATATTTTATCAATGTTATTTTCATCTACATGTTTTCCATTATTTGAATATGTAATATTGAGTTCATCATTTATTATTCTTAACTTAATATAAATTAGGCCTTTTTCTATGTTTTCAAACCCATGCTCTATTGAGTTTGTTATTAAATTTGTAAATACTAGTGTAAAATCCTCGGGAAAAGATTTAATATTTATTTCTTTATCACTATCAATTTTTATATCTATATTTTTCTCTTCTAATAGTTTTTTTAAACTTAATATTATCCCTTTTAAATAGTTTTTTAACTCAAAAGCTCTTTTTTTATCTTCGTCATGTTGAATAGAAACTTGTTTAAACTTTTTAATTAATTTGGCTGTTTTCCCTAAATTAGTGTTTATAAGTTCTGTTAAATCTTCTGTATTATTAAAATAACTAAGAAGGTCTTCTTTTTTTGATTCATTATTAATATAATTTTCTTTTATTTCTTCAGTTGTATGTGCCAAATAAGTAATTCCTGTAACACAGACATCAATTGGTCTATTGATTTCATGAGCAACTCCTGCTACCAAACCACCAAGACTTGCCATTTTACCAGATTCAATTAGTTTTTCTTGAGTGTTTTTTAAGTTTTCTATTGTTGCATATAATTCATCATTTGTTTCTTCTAATTCATCATTTCTTTTTTTTAATTCGTCTTCTAAATATTTTTTGTCAGTTATATCTCTCCATGTAACATGAATATGAACTTCGTTATTTAGTACTACTTTTGTCAATAGAACATCAACCCAAAAAATTTCACCAGTAAATTTTTTATGTACCCATTCGAATTGAAGATGACCTTTTTCTATGCATTCATTTATTAGGAGAACCTCTTTATCTTTTGATAACTCTCCATCAGGTTGGAGTCTAGGAGACAATTCATAAGGCCTTTGATTACAAAATGTTTCTTTATCTTCATATTTTAGAAGTTTTAGAGCAGAGCTATTACAGTCAATGAATTTTCCATTTTTTATTAATGCGAAAGCATCATTCGTTTCATTAAATAAAGTTTCAAAAACATGTTTTTCTTCTAAGAGTTCTTTAGTTCTTATCTCAACTTTTTTTTCAAGAGATTTATTTAATTCTTCAATTTCATTTATCTTCTTTTGAAGTTGGGGATAATAACTCTTTCTTATAGACTTTTCACCAAGTCCTATAATTGAATTTCTAATATCTTCATCAGATTGATTGTTCATAAATTCTCTCCAAATCTATGGCGGTTAGTTTCTTTGGGTTTGTTACTAGGCATACATCATTTGATGCAGTGTATGACAACTCTTTTAAATCGTTATTTACTAAACCTACTTGTGATAAATTTTTATCAATATTTAGTTGTTGTTTTAAATCTTTTAGATACTTTAACATGTCTTCTTTAATAAAATTATCTCCTGCTTGAGTCGCATTTAAATTAAAAATATCTGCAATCTTTCTATATCTTTTTGATTCTGAATCAAAATTATAATCTATTACTTTATCTAAAAGAATTGTATTGCATAAGCCATGTGGTAAATCTTTAAATCCACCTAGACTATGAGCCATTGCATGTACAGCACCTAAGCTTGCATTTGAAAAAGCAAGTCCTGCATATAAACTACCTAACATCATTTTTTCTCTATATTCCATATTTTCAGGTTTTTCATATACTTTAGGTAGATATTCAGTAATTAATTTCATTGCTTCAATAGCATTCATATCAGTCATAGGAGAGTGTGCATTTGATACAAATGCTTCAATGGCATGTGTTAGTGCATCTAGCCCTGTTTCTATTGACAGTTCATTAGGCATTGTTATAGTAGTTTCTGGATCAATAAGGGAAACATCGGGAATGGTTTTTTTACTAACTATTGCTATTTTAACTAGTCTTGTAGTATCTGTAATAATACAAAACTGTGAAACATCTGCAGATGTTCCAGCTGTAGTTGGGATACAAAGTAATGGCGGAGCAGGTATCTCTACTTTATCAACCCCTTCAAACTCAAGAATATGTTTTTGGTTTGAAACGACGATTCCAATTCCTTTACCACAGTCAATAGCACTGCCTCCACCTACAACAACAATTGAATCACAGTTTTTTTCTTCAAATAGTTTTGCACCATTCATTACTTGATAGTCTCTTGGATTTGGGGACACATCAGAATATAAAATGGTTTCAATACCAGAAGCATTTAGTATCTTTTCAATTTCGCTACTCCATCCGGCATTTAGTACACCTTCATCGGTAACAAGAAGAACTTTTGATAAGCCATAGTTTAATGTATATTGTGAAATAAGTTTTCTTGAACCAATACCATAAATGTATTCTGGAGCTAGAAATTTTCGTAATAAAGAAGTATTTGTTTTCATTTTATCCCCTTAAAGAATAAGCATATATAATGAAATTAAATCGAAATTTACGGTATTTTTATTAAATAGTAACTAAAGTTTTATTTGTTTTTCCTATAGTGAGAAAATTAATTTATTTAATAAAATATAATATATCTGAACATATTACTTTAGTATGATTTCAGTTTATATCATTAACAAGAGTTAAATATGATATTTTTCATTATAAAGCCCAGAGTTCAGGTCATTTTTAGCTAAAACTAGATAATATCTAAATACTTTATAAACTATGGATTTTTTATGATTGTAAATATTACCCTTCCTAATGAAACTTCTTATGATATCACTATTGATACATTAAATAAAATATATTTTGATAGAAAAGTTGTTGTTGTCACAAACCCTACTGTAAGTAGTTTTCATATTAATTATTTAAAAGAAAAAATTTCTGCAAAAGAATTTTCTGTTGTTACCATTCCTGATGGTGAAGAATATAAACATATGAAGACTATTGAGAATATACTTGAACACTGTTTTGAGCACAAGTTAAATAGAAGTTCTTTGCTTGTTGCTTTTGGTGGTGGTGTTATTGGTGATATGACAGGTTTTGCTGCATCTGTTTACCAAAGAGGAATTGACTTTGTACAGATTCCTACTACGTTACTTTCACAAGTTGATGCAAGTGTAGGTGGTAAAACTGGTATTAATAATAAGTTTGGCAAAAACTTGGTAGGTGCTTTTCACCAGCCTATAGCTGTTCATATTGATCCTTTCTTTTTAACTACATTACCAAAAAGAGAAGTAGGTGCTGGGATTGCAGAAATTGTAAAAATGGCAGTAACCTTTAATCGTGACTTTTTTAAATGGTTAGAAGAAAATGATTTAAATGATGCTGAAAATATAAAAGTTGCAATTGCTAAATCTGTTGAGACTAAAGCATGGGTTGTTTCTCAAGATGAAAAAGAAAAAGGTATTAGAGCTGCTTTAAATTATGGACATACTTTTGGACATGTAATCGAAAATGAAACAAACTATGATACATTTTTACATGGAGAAGCAGTTGGAATTGGTATGGTTATGGCAAATGCATTAGCAGTTCGTATTGGAAATATGACAGAAGAAGATGCTTTAAGAGTTAAAAATGTACTTGAAAAGTATAATATACCTACAGATTATAAAATAAAAGATGTTGAAGACTTCTATCAACATTTCTTTTTAGATAAAAAATCATTAGATGATAAAATAAAGTTTATTCTGCCAAAAGGTATTGGTGATTGTGAAATTACTGATAAAATTAAAAAAGATGATGTAATTGAAATATTAAAAGGTTTTTAAATTGAATATGTTTTTAAAAAGTTTACTTCTTTCAACACTATTTATAAGTTCTACTTTTGCACAAGAAATAGTATCTCCAAAAGATACAATAAAAGAAGTAGTATCTAATAAGTTAGAAGATATTGAAGCAATTGAGAAAAAAAGAAAAGAATTAGCAAAAAAAGAAAAAGCCCGTTTAGCTGTACTTGAAAAAGCAAAAAAAGCAAGAGAAGAAAAAGCTAAGGCTGAAATGCTTGCACTTGAAAAAGAAAAACAAGAGATAGAGAAAGCAAATCAAAAAATTGAAGAAGAAAAAAGAATTAAAGAAGAGAAAAAACGACAACTTCTTCTTAAAGTAAATGAATTAAAAAAGAGAATTGTTGCTCTTGATGTAAAATTAAAAGATAATATTCTATTAAAAAGATATAGTAATTATGATGCATATAGAAAAATATCTGCAGAATTAAATGAATTAAAAAAGAATATTAAAGAAGTAAAAAATAAGACAGAAGAACAAGCTTATCATCTAAATAACAAAGTAAGAATTAAAGAGAATGAGTTAGAATTAATATCAGAGTATAAAGGGTCTCCAATTGGTGGATTAATAAATCCCCCTGAAATTGAGAACTATGAAGAGATTACTAATCCTTTTGGAATAATCAATGCTTTATCATATATTAAAAAATTGCAAAATAATAAAAAGCAGTTTACTTCAGTTGAAGAAAGGATATCAGAACTAACTAATCTTTTAGATGAGAAACTGTTTTTATATCTTGAGTTATATAATTTAGATACAAAGCCTGATTATAAAGATGAAATCACTTTTTTAGATAAAGAGAAAAAAGACTTCAATATGGTTTTAGAAATTGTTTCTACTACGGAAGAAGTTTATACAAGAAAAATTGAACAAGTTATTTTAGAAACTAAGTCACAAATTTCAAATCAAATTGAAAAAATATTTAATATTGCGTTGATTATAATTGTATTATTCTTAATTACGTTTTTAATTAAATTAGCACTTAAGAAATATTTTTCTCAAAATGAAAATTATTATATGACAAATAAAGTAATCAATTTTATTGTTGTGTTTTTTATACTTATGGTAATACTTTTTTCATATATAGATAATGTTTCATATCTTGTTACAATCTTAGGATTCGCATCTGCAGGTATTGCTATTGCTTTAAAAGATTGGTTTATGTCAATTTTTGGATGGATGGTTATTGTAACATCAGGTTCAATTCATGTTGGTGATAGAATAAAAGTAAATAGAGGTGGAGTTGAAGCTGTTGGTGATGTACTTGATATCTCATTATTTAAAATTACAATTAGAGAAGATATTACATATACGTCATATACAACAAACAGAAGAACAGGTAGAATTTTCTTTATTCCAAATAACTATGTTTTCTCTGAAATGATTGCAAACTATACTCATTCAGGTTTAAGAACAGTTTGGGATGGTATTGATATTACAATTACTTTTGATTCGAATCATAAAAAAGCACAACATATTGCTAAAGAGATTTTAAAACATTATTCTAAAGGTTATACAGATATAACTAGAAAACAGTTATCTAAAATGAGAAGTAAATATCAGTTAAGAGCTACGGGTGTTGAACCTAGAGTATATACTTTTGTTGAAACACATGGTATAGTAATTTCAGCATGGTATTTAACAAATTCTTACTCTGCACTTGTATTAAGAAGTACAATGTCTCCTGAGATATTAGAAGCATTTATGAAAGAAGATGATATTCATATTGCTTACCCAACTCAGCAAATCAATATTAATAAAACTGATGAACATTATGGACCTTCTAGAAGACCTGTGCCTAGAGATTTAGAAGATGAAATTATTAAAAGATAAGTTGGAGAGTTAGTATAAATGAATTTTTCAACAAATAAACAAAAAGTTTACTTTAAAACTTTTGGGTGTCGGACAAATGTGTTTGATACTCAAGTTATGATGAGTAATTTAAAAGATTTTGAAGTAACGCAAGATGAAAAACAAGCAGATATTGTAGTTATAAATTCTTGTACAGTTACGAATAGTGCAGATAGCACTGCCCGAGGTTATATCAACTCTTTAAATAAATTTGAAAAATCGCCTAGGGTTGTATTTACAGGTTGTGGAGTTTGGACAAAAGGTGAAAATCTTTTTAAAGA
>Ga0193963_1000979_pt1 | contig 14496 bp, 11 predicted proteins | sample FB_6_MG_FD_140359 | JGI IMG/M metagenome (GOLD analysis project Ga0193963, IMG submission 140359) | Microbial mat bacterial communities from the Broadkill River, Lewes, Delaware, United States - FB_6_MG | ecosystem: Environmental > Aquatic > Freshwater > River > Microbial mats | place: USA...
CACCTTGATCATCAAGTACGGCAGTTATTGTATCATCTAAGTCTGAGTTAGCATTAGGTAAGTACGAGATAAAAGATCCACTTGCATCAGTACCATTAAATAAACTTTCAAGTTCAGCAACTGTACCAAATAAAGTTACTTCGGAACTATTATTATTTACAACTTGGATATCAAATGTATCATCAAGTACAACATTAATATCTCCATTTTCTGAAGTTAATGTTAATTTCATAGGACCACGTTCATCTACATCTTGGAAGTCTACTTGTACTTTATCATGTAAGAAGAATTGTGTATCTTCTAATGTATTCATAGCCCCAATTTCATTTATAGTTACGATTGGAGCATCATTTGTTCCTTCAACTGTTAAACTAAGTAAACCAGGATCACTAATAAGTCCTCCAAAGTCAGTTGCTGTATATTGGAATTGTACTACTGCTGTTTCTCCATCAGCTAATTGATTAAAGTCACCTTCAATTGTAAAAGATCCATCTTCGTTTACAACTACAGTAATATCATCATCTAAAAGAGTAATTACTCCAAAAGTATCTGTAACACTTAATGTTCCTGTAACGAATTGGAAAGTATGAGTATCACCAATATCTGGATCAATTGCTACAAATTGACCTAAAATTACATTATTCCCTGCTACTACTTCAATATCTTCGATTAATATATCATCTACAATAGGTCTTGTATTTTCAGCTTCATCAATTCCTAATGCATTTGGTCCAGTAAGAGCTCTTTGTTGGTCTGTATCTCCTGCAGCAGATCTATTTGGATCAAGATTATTTGCATCTCCTGTCCCTAAGTCTCTATTTTGTGCATTATCACTTCCACCAGGTCCTGCCGCTGCTGCATCTAATGCTTCAAGTAAGCTTGCTGTACTTGTTATTGAATAAGTTTCTCCATCTATACTTAAAAGAAGTTCAACAATTTCTCCTGCTTCATATAAACTTTGAAGTCCTTCAAAAACTATGTCGTATGAAGAACCATCTGTTTCTGTTACTCTTATAATAACATCTGTATCATTTTCATTTGTAACAATCTGATATGTTGCATTGTTTAGTGCAACTAATTCAATCTTGTCTCCTGAGTTTACACTAAAGCTTTTTCCAGAACTAATTTGGTTTACTGGGGCATTTCCAATCTTTATATTAATCATAGGGAATCCTTTATTTTATCTTTCTTTACTAATTGTATCAAAAGTATAAGATCAAAAAAGTTTCTTTTTATATGGCTTTTTAGTAATAAGAAAATACTTTTAGTATCTTTTACGTATAATCATATTTAAAAATCAAGGTCTTTTTTGAACCAGTTTATAACTAACACTTCTACTTCTAATTTTTATAATCACTTTATTAAACTTTTAAATGAATGTAATGCTTATGTATTCAATGTGGCTTTTATTAATTTTTCTGGCTTACAATTATTGTTAGATTCTTTAGAACATTTAGAAGAAAAAGGTATTAAGGGTAAAGTCCTTACTTCAACTTATTTAAACTTTACAGAAGTTAAGGCTTTAGAACGACTGAGAAAATTTGAAAATATAGAGTTGAAAATATTTGATTCCTCACAAAAAAATATTGGTTTTCATGCGAAAACTTATATTTTTGAGTTTGAAGATGAATATAAAATATTACTTGGTTCATCAAATATAACGGCAAGTGCTTTTAAGACAAATATTGAATGGAATATAAAAACAATCTCAAAAAAAGATGATCTATTTTTAAAAGAGGTATTACAAGAGTTTGATTCTCTTTGGGATGATTCTTTTTTTATTGATGATGATTTTCTAACTTCATATAAAAACTTCCAAACTTCACAAAAGATAGAGCAGTTTAAATATAAAAAAGAGTTCAGTATTAACTCTATGCAAGAAGATGCTTTAGAAAGATTAGAGTTCTTACGAGAAAAAGGTGAGAAGAAAGCTTTAGCTATCTCTGCAACGGGAACTGGAAAAACATACTTAGGTGCTTTTGATGTGCAAAGGTATAAATCCAAAAGAGTGCTTTTTATAGTTCATAGAGAGAATATTTTATTAAAAGCAAAACAAACTTTTGAATCTATTATTCATGATTTTTCTTGTGGTTTATATACTGGAAATAAAAAAGAAGAAACTAAAGATTATATATTTGCGACTATACAAACACTTAAATCAAATTATGAGAATTTTAGAAAAGAAGAGTTTGATTATATTATTGTAGATGAGGCTCATCATATTACAAGTCCTAGCTATAAAAAAGTGTGTGAATATTTTACTCCTAAGTTTTTACTTGGACTTACTGCAACGCCAAATAGAAGTGATAAAGAGTCTATTTATGAAGTCTTTGATGATAATATAGCTTGTGATATTAGATTAAATGATGCTCTTGAATATAAGCTTGTTTCTCCTTTTCATTATTATGGTATTAGTGATATTAATAGTATAGATTATGAAGGTATTGATTTAACAAAAGTGTCAGAATTTGCAAAACTGTTGATGGTAAATAGAAGAGTTGATTATATAGTTGATAAGATGAACTTCTATGGACATTCTGGAAATAAGAGAAAAGTCTTGGGATTTTGTGCTTCAAAAGAACATGCTTTATTTATGAGTGAAGAGTTTAACAAAAAAGGAATAACTTCAAGATCTTTGTTAAGTGATGACTCCATTCAAAAAAGAGAAGATATTATAAAGAAACTAGAAGATGAAAACGATACTTTAGAAGTAATCTTTACTGTTGATATTTTCAATGAAGGTGTTGATATTCCATCAATAAATACCGTACTTCTTTTAAGGCCTACAAATTCTCCCATAATATTTATTCAGCAACTAGGACGTGGTTTACGAAAGTATAAAAATAAAGAGTTTTTAACTTTACTTGATTTTATTGGAAATCATAATAAAGCTTATCTCATAGCTCTTGCACTAGTTGGAAATAAAGCAATTGATAAAGAAAGTATCAAAATATCACTGCATAATAATTTTGCAAACATTGACAATGCTTTTATCCAAATGGATAAGATCTCTAAACAAAGGATTTTAGAACAAATTGATAATGAAAATTTCAATACTCTAAAATATTTAAAAGAACAATACTTTGAGTTTAAATTAAATATAGGAAATAAGATTCCAACTCTTTGCGATTTTATTACTTATGATGAAATAATTTCTCCTCTTCCATTTATTTGGGAATCAAAATCATATATAGAATTTTTGGCAAAAGTAGAAAAAACTGAAGAGTTGAAAAGTTTTTGTATAGATGAGAGTTTTATAAAAGCTATTAGATTTACTCAATCACTTTTTCCTATAAAAAGAATCTATGAGTTCGTGATATTAAAATACTTACTTGATAATAACTCTTGTGATATTAAACAGGCTAAAAACTTACTAAATAAGTATTTAGAGAAAGTTTATGAGGATACTATCTTCCATAGTTTTGAGTATTTAAATCAAAACTATTTTGATTCTGGACAGATAAGTAGATATTTAAAGTTAGTAAATCTAAAAGATAGGAAACTAGAGAAAACAGAAGAATTTAGTCAAATATTAGTAAATAAAAAATACAAAGAGATTTTTGAAGATAGTATAAGTTATGCAATAGTAACTTATGAAAAAGATTTTGGAATAAAAGACTTTGGATTACCATTTTTAAGACTATATGAAAAATACAATATGTTAAATATAGCACAGCTTTGTAACTTTAATAAGATACACTCTTCTTTTAGAGGAAGTGGTTTTTTAAAGTATAAAGATGATTTCTTTTTATTTATAACTTTAGAAAAAGACAAGTTTTCAAAAGCAGCAAGTTATAATAATACTTTTCTTTCTAAAGAAGTTTTTACATACTCTAGTAAACCTAGTCATTCTCAAGAAAAAGGTGATGGACAAAGATTATGTGAAAATAAGAAACATGGAGTAAAACTTCATATTTTTGTTAGAAAGTTTTCCCATGTAGATAAAAAAGTACAAGGGTTTATTTATCTAGGTCTTGCAAATGCACAAAATTATAAAAACAATAAACCAATTGACTTAGAACTTAAATTAGAGAATCCATTAAATGATAAACTCTATGAAGAGTTTACAAGAATAGTATAGGAAAACAATGATATTATCAATTTTTAATAATGCTCCAACATATATGACAGTTTTTACAATTTATATCTTTTTTCTTCCTTTTTTCTTTTTATTTAGTATATTTTTAGCAAAAAGAAAAAAAATTAAATTGCATTTTATTTCTCAAGCTTTTCTACTTGGATTGACTTTACTTTTTGTTTTGTATTTTGAAATAATGGTTAGAATCTATGGTGGTTTTTTAGATTTTGCAGATGATAGTTTTATTCCATATAATTATTTACTTGCATTCTTGATTTTTCATATAATCATATCTTCTACTTCGTTAGGAGGATGGATATATCTTTATATTAGTTCTTTAAAAGCTTTTAATAAAAAGAACACAGACTCTTTTAATAAAGAAAAACATAAAAAAATTGGAATATCTATATTTATTGCTTTAACAGTTAGTTCTATTACAGGTTTATTTATTTATGTTTTTTTATTTTTTAGATATTAGATATGTTTTTTAAAACTTTTTCAAAGTCACCTACAATAATTTTTTCTACGGAGCATGCAATCATTAGATTTACAGAATGGTCAAAATCTTCAATCATCTTTCCATTTAAATCGCAAAAGGTATCACCATGTGCTAACTTTTCATCTTCTTTAAATTGTTCTAGGTAAGTAGTGTTTCTATAAACATATCCATAGACTTTTTTGCGAAGAGCAAAGGCATATCCACATTCCCAAATAGTTCCGCTATCACTCTCTTTTCCTCTAAAAGAATTTAAGTTTGCAATTACAATATCACATTCATCTATTAAATTTTTATTTGCTTCAAAAATATCTTTTGCAATTTTTTGTTTTGGTTGATTGAAATCTATAACATTATCTAATGGGTAAAGACCTTCAAAACCATAGTTTTTACAAAGTTCTACATATCTTTGTCCAATTTCTATTGAATCTCTTTCAAATACATCTGGTCCAGCTATATATATTTTCTTCATATTGATTCCTTATTTCTTTTTACCATATTCAATTTTGTTTCCATTTTTATCAATAAGTGGGTATTTTTTTTCATTTAACTTCATTTTTTCTATAATGGCTTCTTCTAAGTTTATATCTAGTTTCATACACATTCGTATAAGGTAAACTGCAATATCTGCAATTTCTTGTTTTGCATGCTCTTTTTTATCATTACTTAGATTATTTGCTTCTTCAAGTTCTAGCCATTGAAATATTTCAAGAAGCTCAGAAGCTTCTACACTTAATGCCATTGACAAATTTTTAGGGTTATGAAACTTTTCCCAGTTTCGTTTAGTCGAAAAATCTTTTATAATTGTTTGAATCTTTTCCATATCCATGTTAAACCTCTTTGAATGATAAACTATTATATAATACCAAAATTTCAAAAAAAGAATAATAATGATTAAAAGAGAATTTCTACAAAAGCATAAGCCAATTGGTTTTAAATTCTATCAAAATGTTGATGATTTTGTAGTAGAAGAATTACCAATAAAGTTTTCAGGACGTGGTAATTTTATTATTGCAAAAATAAAAAAGAAACAGCTTGGAACTTGGGATTTAATTGAAAGTTTAGGCCGAGGTCTTAAAATTTATGAAAATGAATTAGGTTATGCAGGCTTAAAAGATAAGAATGCAACAACTACTCAGTATATTTCTATTCCAAAAAAGTATTCAAAAGATTTAAAGAACTTTAGACATAATAAAATAGAAATTTTAGAAACAACACTTCATGGTTCAAAGTTAAATATTGGAGATTTAGAAGGAAATAGATTTGAGATAAATCTTCATGGTGTTAAAATGGAAGATGTTGGAAAAATAGAAAAACTTTTAAAACAGATTAGTAAAATTGGTATGCCTAACTACTTTGGGTTTCAGAGATTTGGTTTTGAAGGAAAAGAAAACCTTGAAAAAGCAAGAAAATATATCTATGAAGATTTGATTATAAAAGATAGAAAAATATCTAAAATGTTAGTTTCTGCTTATCAAAGTGATTTTTTTAATAAATGGTTAGTAGAGCGATTAAAAAATAGTACAGACTCTTTTAAACCTTTATCTGGAGATGTTTTTAGAGAATATTCAAAAGATAAGTTTTTTACTCCAAAAAATTTAAATGAAAAGATTCTAAAAGATTTTGAAGATAAAAAGATTGTACCAACAGGATTGCTTCCAGGACGACAAGCTTTTAGAAGTATGTATGAGGCAAGGACTATTGAAGAGAAGTATGATGACACATATATTCAAGAAAAAGGGTATAGAAGAGATGCTATTGTATATCCGAAAGATATATCTGTAAATTATAATAAACAGACTAATAAATGTAAAGTGAGGTTTTCTCTTCCTAAAGGTTCTTATGCAACTGTATTGATTGAGAATATTGCAAATAGAAATCTAAAAGCTTAGATTTCTATTTATATAGTTTTAATAATTTAAATATAAAAAACCATTTTCTACTTTACTTTCATAAACATTAGTACATCCACTATCATTTCCAAGTGCTTCACCAGTTGCTAAGTCAACATCCCAATTATGAAGTGGACATGTAACTACATTTTCATGTACTAGTCCTTCACTAAGTTTTCCTTGTTTATGAGGACAAACATTGTTTATAGCAAAAATAGAACCATCCCTTGTTTTAAATAAAGCAATTTCTTCTTCACCAATCACAACTTTTCTTGAACCCATTTCAGGGATATCTTCTGCTTCTATTATTTTAATCCAGTTTGCCATTATACTGTCTCCTTAGCTTGATAGTTTGGTAGATTTTCTGTATCAATTACAATTGGACTAAACTCTTTTGTATATCCATCTTCAATTGATTTTGCCCAAGGGTCAACTTGTGCAGATCTTTGTGATTCATCAAATGATGCTGCGTACATTTTTCTTTTTTCATCATCAAACATAACTTCTTTTACATATTCTAACCCAACTCTTTCTATCCAATGGGCGGTTCTTTCTAAATAATAGGCATCTTCTCTATAAAATTGCATATATGCTTTTGTATATTCGAAAAGTTCTTCATCTGTTTCTACTTTACATAAGAAGTCAGTAACTCTAACTTTGATACCACCATTTCCTGCAACATGAATTTCCCATCCAGAATCAACACCTATAATTCCAAAGTCTTTAATTGTAGCTTCTGCACAGTTTCTAGGACATCCAGATACTGCAATTTTGTATTTATGTGGTGTCCATGAACCCCATGTTAGTTTTTCAATATCTACACCCATTTGCATAGAGTCTTGAGTACCAAATCTACACCATTGGTTACCAACACATGTTTTAACTGTTCGTAGGCCTTTTGCATAAGCTTGACCTGATACAAAACCAGCATCATTTAAATCTTTCCACATAGGTTCAAGTTGCTCTTTTTTAACTCCAAGCATATCAAGTCTTTGACCACCTGTAAATTTAACAGTTGGAACATCATATTTAACAGCAATATCTGCCATATCTTTAAGTTCTTGAGGTGAAGTTAATCCTCCCCAAATTCTAGGAACAACTGAGTATGTGCCGTCTTTTTGTATATTTGCAAATACTCTATCATTTACAAGGGCACTTCGTTTGTCATTTTTATATTTGTCATCATTGTATTTAACTAATAAGTAGTAGTTAATAGCTGGTCTACATTTAGCACAACCATCTTCTGTTTTCCAATCAAGTTTTTTGAATACTTCATATACATTATTAAAGTCATTTGTATTAATAGTATCTTTGATTTCTTTATGTCCAACATTACAACAGTCACAAATACCTTCAACTGTATCGTTGTATTCATCACCTAAAGTATTTACAAGTATTTGTTCAACTATTCCTAAACATGAACCACATGAAGCTCCAGCTTTCGTACATGTTTTTACTTCTCCAAGTGTTTTTAAATCTTGCTCTTTGATTGCATTTACAACAAAACCTTTAGTAACACCATTACATCCACAGATTTCTTCATCATCGTCCATTGCACTAACATCGTCACCACCATGTCCCGTATCTCCTGAAAGTGCAGATTTACCAAATAGTATTTTTGTTCTAAGGTCACTTATATCAGTTTGTTCTTTTAATAGTTTAAGATACCAAGATGCATCTGCAGTATCACCATAAAGAACAGTACCAATAATTTTATTATCATAAATTACTAGTTTTTTATAAATACCAACTTTTTCATCTAATAAAATTAGTTCTTCTGTAGTTTCATCACCCATATAATCACCTGCTGAAAATAAATCAACACCCGATATTTTAAGTCTTGTAGAAAGTGTAGAACCAGAATAACCATCACTGTCTTTCCCTGCTAGTTTTTTAGCACAGTATTTTGCTTGTTCATATAAAGGAGCAACTAATCCATAAGTATTTCCTGAATGTTCACAACACTCACCAATAGCAAAAATATTTTCATCACTAGTTTGTAAGTGATCATTTACAAGAATACCTTTTTTAGTATCTATTCCTGCTTCTTTTGCAAGTGTTATTTCTGGTTTAATACCAGTAGCAAATACAACAATATTTGAAGAAACTTCACTACCGTCAGTAAAGCTTACTTTTTCTACTTCTTTATCACCATGAATTTCTTCAATTGTAGTATTTAGTTTAAACTCAATACCATATGATTCAAGATTTTTTTGTAAAAGTTTACCACCCGTTGAATCAAGTTGTTGACTCATAATTGAACCACTTCTATGAACTAGAATTGTTTTAATTCCATGCATAGCAATACCATATGCAGCCTCAAGACCTAGTAGCCCTCCACCAACAACAACTGCAGTTTTATCTTTTGAAATAAGCTCCAAAATTGTATCACTATCAAGTTTTGTTCTAAAACCAATTACATTTTCTAAGTCACTTCCTTTAGTAGGAGGAACAAATGCTCTAGAACCAGTAGCAATAAGAAGCTTATCATATTCTAATATTATTCCATTTCGACTTGTAACAGTTTTTGCCTCTTTATCAATAGATACAGCTGCATCACCTTTATGTAATGTAATATTATGTTCATCATACCAAGTTTGATGATTTATAATAGTATCTTCAAAAGTTTTTTCACCAGATAAAAGATAAGACAACATTATTCTATTGTAGTTTAAATGTGGTTCTTCTCCAAAAATTGTAATATCATACTTATCTTTTGTAATATCAAATAAATCTTCAATAGTTCGAAGACCACTCATACCGTTTCCAATTACTACTAGTTTTTCTTTCACGATTATTCCTTCTAAATCTTATGGTTTAATTATTACAAAATTGTTGAATTTCTGAGGAAAAAAAGTGTATATAAAATATCCAATAAGCTTAATTTTTAATAAAATTTGTCAATAATAGTTGTAAAAATGCTGTTAAGTGTATTTTATAGCTTAATTTTACATTAATTCTTTGATTATTTTAAAAGTAAAAAAATTATTGTTGATGTGAGTATAAAACTTAAACTTTTCCAAAAGAAAAGAGGGCTTCTTTCTATTAGTGCAGGTTTTGTTTTATTTAAAAAATCTTGGTTTGGATTGTATAAATCATAAATAAATTCTGATAACTCTGAGTATCTATCATTTGGATTGATTTCTAGTGCTTTTTTTAATGCTTCATCAACCCAAGTAGGGATAATAGACTCATCTCCATATGCTAAGCTATCGTATTTTAGTTTTTTTTGAGAAGTAGAGCTACTACATCTTGCAATATTTGTTCCATATGGAAATTTTCCTGAAAACATTTGATATGCAATTACTGCTAGTGAAAAGATATCTGAACGGTTTGAACCTTTAAAACCAAGGAAGTATTCAGGCGCAGAATATAAAGCAGTGCCTTGTAGGTTTTCTTGCTCTATTATTGAATTGATATCTTGAATACCTTCTACTTTTGTAGACCCAAAATCGATGATTTTTACTGACCCTGTGTTATCAATAAGAATATTTTCAGGTCTTATATCTTGATGTATCATTTCAAGTCTGTGAAATGCAAAAAGCCCCTTTGCAACTTGTTCTAAGATATCTCTTACTTTCTCTAACTTAGGTTTTGGATTATCTATTATCCATTGGCTTAAAGTCTGACCTTCAATAAATTCTGTAACATTATATAAATAGTTTTGTTTTCTAGTTTGTACATATGATTTTACTACATAGGCATTGTTGATTTTTTTTGCAATCCAGTCTTCTAACATAAATCGCTCTAGGTATGCTTTATCATTTTGTAATTCTGTAGATGGAGTTTTTATAACAACTGATGTTTCTGTTTGATTATCAACTGCTAGATAAACATGACTTCTTGGACTTGAACTTAGATTTCTTATAATTGTATATCCATCAAAATCTTCTCTTGCTTCTAGTATTGGAGGAAGAGGTTTTTCTTCAAGTTGTTGGTTTATTTCTTTTAATTCTTTATTTGGAAGGGCATCAATTCTTACAAGTTGAATAGTTAGATTATCATCGCTTCCATTTTTTAAAGCTTCTTCTACAAAAACTTTTGAGGCCTTTTCATAATCGTCTTTATATTTTTCCAAAGTATCAAGTATAAAATCTTTTTTAATAAATTCATAAACACCATCAGTCATAAGTAAAAAAATATCATCTTTATCAACAGGAATTGAATCATAATCAATTGTAAGTTGGGAATCAATGCCCATAGCTCTACTTAAATAACTTTGCTCTTTTGAGACCCAAAGTCGATGATCAGTTGTAAGTTGTTGGAGGTTTTTATCTTTTAGTCTATATATTCTTGAGTCACCAAGGTGAAAAATATGTGCTGTTGTAGATTTTATAATTATAGAACTAAAAGTACAAACATAGCCTTTGTCTTTATCATACCTATGTTGGCTTTGTCTTGTTTGTGAATATAACCAAGAATTTGTAGCAGTTAAAACTCTCTGGGCTGATTTTTTAATAGACCAAGTTTGAGAGGTACAATAGTAGTCTTCTAAAAAAGAATTTACAGAAACTTTACTTGCAATATCACTTACATCACTACTACTTATCCCATCTGCAAGGGCTATTGCTACGCCTTTATATTTTAATAGATGGTCATTTGGTATTGAGATACCATGGAAGTCTTGATTTACATCTTTTACTCCCTTTATAGAGTATTGACCGCTTGTTATTTGTAATTTATTATTCATACTATTAAACCTTAATGCAGACTAAAAAAGGTTAAGAAATTTAGTCTGCATTAAAACTTATCTTACCAAGATTTATAACCTAAGAATTTTCCATTCATAGTAATGACAACTCTGTCACCAGCTGGATTTTTTTCTTTTTCGATATCCATTGAGAAATCAATCGCACTCATAATTCCATCACCAAATTTCTCACCTATAATCTCTTTAATTGTATCTCCATAAACACCTATAACTTCGTAGAATCTGTATACTACAGGATCTGTAGGAATAACTTGATTCCAAGATTTATATGGATACTCTTGTAAAACTTTTTCAACATTTTTACTAAGTTTTAGAACTTTACAAAGCTTTTTAGCTTGCTCTTTTGTTAAAGAGTTTTTTCCTAAACAAGCTGAAGTTAAAAATACACTTCCTAGTCCAACTTTTGAAGAAATGTCTTCCCAAGATAAACTAAGTTCTTTTTTTGAAATTATTATTTCTTCTGTCATTTCTATTTTTGTCATTATTTATCTCCTAAATTACTTTATAGGCAAAAAGCCTATAAAGTTTTATGCTGCGTATTTATCAGAAGAAACACCTAAATCTCTTCTTTTATCAGTTTTAACATGTGTATAGTAAATCATTAGACCAACAAATACTAAACCACCAACTAAGTTACCAAGTGCAACTGGAAGTTCATTCCATAATAAGTAATCAGCAACTGTAAAATCTCCACCCATAATTAAAGAGAATGGGAAAAGGAACATATTTACAATAGAGTGTTCAAATCCCATAAAGAAGAACAGCATAATTGGCATCCACATAGCAAGCCATTTACCAGAAACAGAAGTTGAAATCATTGCTCCAACAACACCCATAGATACCATCCAGTTACATAGCATACCTCTGATAAATACTGTAATCCATCCAGCAATTCCATATTCAGAATAACCAACTGTTCTTGACTCACCTATTGTTGCAACTTTTGCTGCAATAGCTCCTCCATCAGTGTTAAACCCCATAGTAAAAATGAAAGCCATCATTACGGCAACTGTAAAAGCACCACCAAAGTTACCTAACGCAACCAATCCCCAGTTTCTTAGAATTTGATTCCATGTCACACCAGGTCTTTTATCAATCCAGGCTAATGGTACAAGTGTAAATACACCAGTTAAAAGGTCAAATTTCATAAAATATAACATGATAAACCCAACTGGGAATAAACAAGCTCCTAAAATTGGTGACCCTGATTTCATTGCAACAGTGATTGCAAATACTGCTGCAAGTGCTAAAATTGCACCTGCCATGTATGCTCTAATTAATGTGTCTTTTGTAGACATGAATACTTTTTGTTCTCCTGCATCAACCATTTTGGTTGCAAACTCTGATGGTTCTATATATGCCATAAACTCTCCTTTTTTTGTTTATATTTTTTTGATATGAGTATTAAATCAAAAGAAGTAAGGAAAAAAATAGGATTTTTAAGAATACATGTATATTAAATATACAAAGTAAGTAATTAAAACTGTTTAATAAAGTTTTATAATTATATATACAAAAGGAATCTCATCAGAAAATCAATCATATATCTATTTATATTTTTTTTATTGTCACTTTTTTTATTAATTGGAAATACAATTAAAGATTCATATAGAGTTCAAGAAGATCTTTTAAATGAAAGTTTAAAAAATAAAGCACTTGCTATTTTCAATCTTATAGTTGATATGAGACACTGGAATGCACAGTATAAAGGTGTTTATGTTAGAAGTGATAAATTAGAGCCCAATCCATATTTAAAACCTGGTTTTATAAAATCAAAAGATGATGAAAAACTTATTTGGGTAAACCCTGCTTTTATGACTAGGCAGATATCTGATATAGCAAGTAAAAGAGATGGCTTTAAACTGAAAATTACAAGTAATAAATTAATCAATAAAAACAATGCACCAGATAAAGAAGAGAAAGAGATATTAGAATATTTTGATAATAATATTGATGTACCTTATTATTGGAATATGGATAATAACACCTTTAGATTTATGGGTGCTTTGAAAACTGAACAAAGTTGTCTTGAATGCCATGCCCATCAAGGGTATAAAGTAGGAGATGTAAGAGGTGGTATCTCTGTGTCTTTTGATGCAAAAAAAGAGTATAAGCAACTTGAAGAGATTAACAAAGATAAAGAACAGACTATCTTATTTTTAGTCATTGCTGCCATTGGTACTATTATTACTTTGATTATTTATCAACGTATTAAAAGAGTTGATGAAATGAAAATCTCAAATCTGAATAATAGTTTAGAAATAAAAGTAAAAGAGCTTGATGATTTTAATAAAACATTAGAAATAAAAGTAAAAAAAGAGGTTGAAAAACAAAGAGAAAAAGAAAATCTTTTAATTCAACAATCAAAACTTGCAGCACTTGGAGAGATGATAGGAAATATTGCTCACCAGTGGAGACAACCAATAAGTGCAGTAAGTGCAATCATGATGAATATAAAATGGACTGCAATAGAACAAGGAGCAGATAAAAACTTTTTAGATGAAAGAATGAAGGAAGCAAACGAACAGCTAAAATATATGTCTCAAACTATTGATGACTTTAGAACTTTTTTTAAACCAAATAAAGAAAAAGAGTATTTTGATTTAAAAGAAGAGGTACGAAAAGCATATAAGATTTTAAGAGCTTCACTTGAAAATGAAAATATCAATCTTCAAATATATTCTATTACAACAATCGAAGCCTATGGTTATGCAAATGAATTTTCGCAAGTTGTATTAAATATAATCTCAAATGCAAAATATGTATTAGTTGAAAGAAAAATAGAAAACTCAAAGATAGAAATACATTTATCAAAAGATGAACAAAATATATATTGTGAGATAAAAGACAATGCTGGTGGAATAGAAGAAAAATATATTGATAGAATCTTTGAACCATACTTTACAACAAAAGAACATCACGGTACTGGAATAGGATTATACATATCAAAAGAGATAATACATAAACACATGAAAGGTATGTTAAGAGTAGAAAATGGCAAAGATGGAGCTAGTTTTATAATCTCAATACCAAGAGTAAAAAAGGAAAATTATGCAGATACTTGAGAGACTAAAAACTAAAACTATTTTACTAGTTGAAGATGAAGATATTATAAGAGAGAATATTGCTTCAATGTTAAAATTCTTTTTTAAGGAAGTATATACTGCAATTGATGGTTATGATGGTATTGATAAATATGAAGAGCATCTTCCTAATATAGTTATGACAGATTTAAAGATGCCAGTTATGAATGGTTTTGAACTGATTGAAGAACTTAGGACCAGATCATGTAAAGCATATACCATGATTGTATCAGCTC
>Ga0193963_1000981_pt1 | contig 14460 bp, 13 predicted proteins | sample FB_6_MG_FD_140359 | JGI IMG/M metagenome (GOLD analysis project Ga0193963, IMG submission 140359) | Microbial mat bacterial communities from the Broadkill River, Lewes, Delaware, United States - FB_6_MG | ecosystem: Environmental > Aquatic > Freshwater > River > Microbial mats | place: USA...
AGTAGAAGCAAATTTATGAACAGTTCTAATTCTATATGCACGTCTATCAATATTTTGAATACCTGCTGCAACATCCACATTTTCATTTTGTAAGATATTAATAACTTGTGAAATAGTAAGTCCATAAGAAGCTAATTTATTTGTATCAAATACAATTTGCATCTCTTGGTCACGACCACCAGCTGTCATAGTTCCAGCAACACCATCAACTCTTTTTATTGTTGGTACAATTTCATCATCAAAGAAAGTTTTATACTCATCAATATGTCTTGGGTTTGATTCATTTGTTTGAAGCATCATCCAAATAACTGGACTTGCTGTTGCAGTCTCAATTATTGGTTCTTCCACATCATCAGGATATGAACTAACTTCATTTAATTTATTTGAAACATCTTGTAAAGCTGCTCTTAAATCAGTTCCTAGTTTAAAAGTTAATGTAAGTTCACCATAATTATCTTTTGATGAAGATTCATATTTTATTAAGTTATTTAAACTTTTTACCACATCTTCTTGTTCTTCTATAATTTCTCGCTCAATTTCATAAGGAGTTGCCCCTGGCCAAGCAGTTGTAATCTTGATTTCAGGTTTTGTCACAGAAGGTGTTAATTGATATGGTAATTTTGTAAGTGATAAAAATCCAAACAATACAACGATTAAAACAGATACAACAATTGTAACTGGATTTTTAATCGAAAATTTTATTAAATCCATAATTTATTCCTATTTATTTATAATTTTTACTGGTGAATTAGGGAAAACTCTTTCATTTCCTTTTACAACAATATCCATTCCAGCCATTAAGCCTTGCCCTGAAACTGCAACTTTATTTCCATCATAACCAATAACTTGAACGGGAATCATTATTGCTAACATTTTGTCATTTATAGAAAATACAACATTTTGTCCAAATCTTTTTATAACAGAATCTCTTGGTAATAAAAGAGCTTCTTTCTTTGCATTCTTAGATAAACTTACTTTTGTTTGCTGACCATCAAATACAAAAATATCTTTTATATCTGCAATAAGTTTTACAGGGAAAGTTCTAGTTAGTTTATCACCACTTGGAATAATTGCACTTAGTTTTGAATTGATATTTTTACCACCAACATTTACATCATACATATCACCAATAGTTAAACCATTTGCAACATTTAAAGGTACATTGAAAATAAATTCAGCTTTTGTTGTATCAACAATTTTTGCAATTGCAGTTCCTGCATTTACCCACTCACCAAGATTAATATTTTTTTCAACAATTACGCCTGAAAAAGGAGCTTTAATACTTTTCTTAGAACTTTGAATTTGAAGTTCTTTTAAATTTGCTTCTAATGCTTTTACATTTCCAGAAGATGAATTTGATTTAAGTAATGCGTCATCATACTCTTTTTGAGTAATTGATTTTGATTCTAAAAGTTTTTTATATCTTAAATAATCTTTCGACGAATTCTTCTGCTCATCACGTGCAACTTTTAAATTTGCTTTTACTGCTTTAATTTGTGCATTTAAAACATCTGCATCAATTTGTACTAATGTTTTACCTTTTTTTATTTTATCACCAATCTCAAAATTGATTGACTTTACTACTCCTGAGTTTTGCGCCGCTAACATAGATTTTTTATCAAAGTTTAGTGTTCCTACAAATTCTTGTAAAGGATTTACTTCTCCTTTTACTAGTTTTGTAACTTCAACTAATGATGGCCCACCCATCGCAAAAGCTGAAAGAGTAAATAAAGAAACTGCAATTAACTTTTTTAACATTTTTATTCCTTAATTATTAATTTATCTGTAATTTTATGCACAATCGGTGCAACTATAAATACTATTGGGAAGGCAAAAGCAAAAGCTTTTACAAAGGCTTCCATCCATTTTAAAATAAATCCATCTATCAATCCTAAATTAATAAATGTGATTACCATACTCATTATAAAACTCATAAACAAAGCCATAAAAAAGGCAAATGTTAATCTTCTAAATTTTTGATTTATCATTTTTCACTTCAATTAAATCAAATAAGTTTCCTAAAAAATCCTCACATGATTTTTTTGCATCAAAATTTATTTGAGTCATTTTCATTAACGCTACACCTTTTTCAAAAATCATAATTCCATCAACAAAGTTTCTAGATAGTTCTTGAAGTTCACCATTTGAAATCCCTTCTTCTATCATGATTTTTAATTGCTCTTTAAAAAAATCATTACATTTATCATTGAAGTTACACATATTTTCATTTTCATCTGATAAAACTATTGATAAGTATTCTCTATAACCATTAAAATGTTTTTGATTTTCTTCACTATCATTCATAACAAAATCAAAGAAACAATATACTTTTTCTCGTATTGTATTCATATTTTTAATATTTTCTAAAAATTGGTTATGATGATGTTCAATATGCATATTAATTATTTCAAAAATAATGTCTTCTTTATTTTCAAAATATTCATATACAGTACCCTTCCCAATACCTGCCGTTTTAGCAACCTGAGCAACTGTTAATTTTTTCATACCTCCATCATGGATTAAATCAAAGCATGAAAGAGCTACTTCTCTTCTTTTTTCTTCTTTATTAACTTTTCTAGGACTCATCTTACTCCTTTTTTATTACAAAAAATTAACGAATAATTTTTTTGACTGACCGTCGGTCACTTATATATTTTGAAGTATATTTCATTTAGTCTTAAAATTACCTTAAAATTGACCGACGGTCAGTCAAAATATTAATTACTCTAATATTACATATAAATTATGTGAAAAAAGTGGGATTTTATTTTACATTTATCATTTTTAACTAATATTAATAATCTATATTCTTATTTTCAGCCAATTTTAAAATAGTTTTAGTAAATTTTTATTTACCATTATAATAAATTAAAGGATTAAATATGAAAAAAGTTTTACTAGCATCGGTTCTATCTCTTGGATTAGTTTCAAGTTTAAGTGCATATGAACTAAATGGAGATTTAGGCGTAAAATGGACAGGATATAAAACAGAAAAAAAGGCTCCTGTTTCAGGAACATTTAACAACATAAAATTGGATATTAAATCATCAGATAATTTGAGTACTTTCTTAAAGAGTTCAATGGTTACAATTGAATCAAAATCCTTAGAGTCAAAAAACCCTGGTAGAAACCTAAATATGACTTCAACATTATTTTCACTTGCAACATCAAAAGTTATTAAAGGAACTATTTCAGATGTAAATGAAATGAAAAAAAGTTTAACTTTAAATGTAACTATGAATGAAGTTACAAAAGCAGTTCCTATGATGTATGAAATTGTAGAAGGCAAAATTGTAGCAAAAGGAGCTATTGATATTTTAGATTTTGATATGAAAAGTTCATTTATGGCATTTGCAAAAAAATGTGCGGCATTTCACCAAAATAAATCTTTCTCAGATGTAGGAATTGAATTTACTATTCCATATAAATAGAATAAAGATTAAATCTAATTTAATAATTAAATATAAGTTATAAATAATTTTTAAGTAGTTACAATAAATCTAGTAAAATTCAATTACAAAGAAGAGAATATGAAACTACTTAAATATATTTTTTTATTAGCAATTTTAAATGTCTTAGTTTATGGAAGTAATAATAACCCAACTAAAGAAGAAATAAGTAAGCTTTACGTTGCTACATTTAATAGAGCACCTGATAATGCAGGGTTAGAATACTGGCTAAATGAAAGTGGATTAAAACTAACTGAGATTGCTCAAAGTTTCTTTGTTCAAGAGGAAACAAGAGAGAAGTATCCAGAGGGAACAACAAATAGAAGCTTTGTAAGAAGTGTATATTTAAATCTTTTTAATAGAGAACCAGATTTAGCTGGTTTGGATTATTGGGAATCTGAATTAGATACAGGTACTCTTTCTAAAAATGTATTTATTCAAGCAATAATAGATGGAGCAACTGATACTGAACTAGGACTTGACAAAACTATTTTAAATAATAAAAATGAAATAGGATTATATTTTGCAAATGCAGGATTAGATGACAAAGAACTTGCTATAGAAGCAATGGCAGAAATTAATAGTGATTATTCTTCAGTAATATTTATAAAAAAAGAGATTGATTCATTTATATTATTACCCCAAAGTGAACCTTATTATAAATATGCGTGGCATCTAAATTCAAAAGATAGTGTCTTAAATGATATTGGCTATAGCATTAATGAAAATGCTGATATTAATATTGAATCTGCATGGAAAATTACAAAGGGTGCAGGAGTAAAAATAGCAATAATAGATGATGGCGCACATTTAAATCATGAAGACTTAAAAGAAAATATAGTTTCAACATATTATGCTGATGAAGATAATACTGATGCGGACTATATAGTAACTGAAGATTTTATATCATCACATGGAAATACTTGTGCTGGGTTTGCTGCTTCTCCAACTAATGGAAAAGGATTAGTTGGTGTTGCACCCGAATCAGATTTAGTTATTATTAAACTAGAAGGCAATGATGATATATCAACAATTAGAGCTTTTAATCATGCACAAGATACTGGTGCAAAAGTTATTAGTTGTAGTTGGGGTTCAAATCAAGTTTCAGAAGTTTTAGTTGAAAAACTAAAAGAACTTTATCATGAGGGGATTACTGTTTTATTTGCTTCAGGAAATGATACAATGGATTTAGATGGGGCTGGACTTAATGATGAATCTGAAGTTGAATGGGTAATTGGTGTTGGGGCTTCAAGCGAAGCTAATGATGTTACAACCTATTCAAATTATGGAAATAACATTGATATTCTTGCACCAGGAGGTGATTCAATATTATCAGTAGGATTACTAGGTCTTGATAATATGGGTGCAGTTGGATATGATAATCAGTTAGGGTTAGTTAATAGTAACTATAGTTTCACTGATGGAACAAGTTTTTCATGCCCTATTAGTGCAGGTGTTGTTGCCTTGATGTATAGTGTAAACCCTGATATAAAACCTAATGAAGTTAGGGATATATTAACCTCAACAGCTGATAAAATTGGTGCAACAACTTATAATCAAGATGGATTTGACTCTCAAAAACTTAGAGCATATGGAAAAATCAATGCAACAAATGCAGTTGATGAAGCTTTGAGAATAAAAAAGTAACTAGGAAAAGACATGAAAATAATTCTTATATTAAATATATTTATAGCTACACTATTTGCTAATAGTTACTATTATGAATTTGGAGAAAAAGTTGAACTTAAAAAGTTAAATGAAAAAAGATCAGTGAATAATTCGGATGTTAATTACTATATTAAACCAAATGGTAAAAAAATTGGAATAACTAACGATATTCTTGTAAAATGTATTGATGAAAATAATTGTTTAAATGTTCTAAATGAATATGAATTTAAAAATTTATCAAAACTTTCAAAAACACTTTTTAGAATTTCTTTAACAAATAATGACAATATATTTGAAATTTGTGAAAAGCTTTCTAGTAATCCTGAAATCAAGTTTGCAGTACCAAATGTTATAAAAGAAATTAAAAAAAGATAAAGAAAAACTTCATAGTATTAATCTTCATTATAATAGAATATCAATGAAGAAACTATGGAGTAAATAAATGAAAATATTAGAAGTAAGACCAGTTCGTAAAGATGATATTGCAGTAAAAAGAAATCCAGAAGTAGTTCCTAAGAACTACTTCAATGCAATTTTTCAATACAACGAAAAAACTTATACAGCAACGATTAGAATTTCAACTAATCACATTGCAGAATGTATAAATGCAGAGAATAAACCAATTAGGATAAAAGAAGAAACTCAAAGAAAACTAATTGCAGCAATTGAAAAATATAATAAAGAAATAGGTATATAAATTATACCTATTTCTTCTTATTTATTAAGAAGAACAAGAAAGCCTTCGATTTGATTGTACTTTAGGAGTTGGCTTAGAATACCTTTCAAATTCTTTATGCTCATCAAATGGATTCTGAGCAATATTAACTAAATCATTTACTAATTTAAAATCACCCTCTTTCGCCTTATCTATTGATTCTTGAAGCATGTAGTTTTTTATAATATATTTTGGATTTATTTCTTTCATTAACTTTTGCATGATCTTAAAATCTTGACTTTGTCCTTTTATTACTTTTTTATATTCTTCAAACCATTTTATTATTGGTTCTCTAGAAATACAAATATTAGTAATTGAAGATATGTCATCCAAACTTTCTAGTTTTGTTAATTCATAGAAAAAGCAATTATAATCACATCTTGCACTCTCTAATGCCCCTAATAATTCTATTATTAAATCTAAATTTGAATTCCCACTTAAGCCTTCATCTAAACCAATTCGCTTATTCATTAGTTCTAAATATACTTTTATATGTTGAGGAATAAAAGTTTCTAAGTAACTCATAAACTTTTCAAAATCACAAATATCTTTTAATGTATTTGCTAAAACCTCTAAATTCCATCCTGCTATATGAGGTTGATTGTTATAAGAGTACCTTCCTTGTTCATCAGTATGATTACAAATATTATGCTTATCAAAAGTATCCATAAATGCATAAGGACCATAATCTATTGTTAATCCAGCCATAGACATATTGTCACTATTCATAACACCATGCATAAAACCATACACTTGCCATTTAGCAATTAATTCTGCTGTATTATCAACTAATTCATAAAACATTTTTTCATATTTATTTTTTTCATTTTCTAAATGAGGATATGATTGTTTTATTACATAATTTGCTAATTGTGTTAGATTTTTCTTTGAATCTTTTGTTCTAGCAAAAAACTCAAATGTTCCTATTCTAATCCAAGAGGGAGACATACGCATAACAACTGCACCTGTTTCAGTCTCTTCATAAGATCTATATACTTTATGAGAAGAGCCTATTAACGCAAGTGCTCTTGTTGTTGGAATATCAAGTGCATGCATTGCTTCACTCATAATAAATTCTCTAATAGAAGATCTTAAAACTGCTCTTCCATCACCTTGTCTTGAATATTTAGTAAGACCAGAACCTTTAGTCTGAAGATGCCATTTATTCACACTTCCTAAATTTATAGCTCTCCCATCACCTAATTGAGGAACAAAATATCCAAATTGATGACCTGCATAAACCATGGAATAAGGGTAACTTCCTTCTAGGATTTTTTCACCATTAATAAATTTTAGAAAATCTTCGCTCTCACACTCTTCATAATCTAATCCTATTAAGTCACAGGCATCTTTACTATATGATATAAGATGGGGATTATTCAAAGGTTGTGCATTTAACTGTTGAAAAAGATTCTCATCAAATTGGAAATAATCTACATTTAATTTTAATTCATTTAACTTCATAATATTTTCTTTTTATCTATTTTTAGAACAATATCAAAATAAGATAAAATATCTCTTATATTAGAAAACCTAATAATAAAATTTTGTTCTGTTTAACTCTTATAAAAAATTAGCTATAATCCCGTTAAAAATACAGGATTTTCATGAATAATAAACATATAGAAACATCATTAAGTCATATTGCTAAGTTTGCTCCATTTGAAGAACAATCAGGAGCATCACATTTTCCTATTTATAATACAGGAACATTTGATTTAAAAAAACAGTCTGGCGACAAAATATATGACTATACGAGAAGTGATAATCCTACAAGAGAGATGTTAGAAAATTTATTTACAGAAGTAGAAAATGGAGCAGGATGTGTTTGTACTCATACTGGTATTGCATCAGTTGCCCTACTTTTTGAAACTGTTTTAAAAGCAAACTCTCATATTTTAGTTGAAGCAGATTGTTATGGTGGGACATTTAGATTATTAAAAGTATTTAAAGAAAAATATAATGTAACTGTTCACTTTGCAAACTTTTTAGAGTTTGATAAAATGGAAGAAATTCTAGAAAACAATTCTATTGATTTAGTACTTTGTGAAAGCCCTACAAATCCTGGGCTTAAAATTATTGATTTAGAAGAAGTTGCAAAACTATCACATAAATATGATTCACTATTTGCCGTTGATAACTCTTTAGCTACTTTTATTAGTCAAAGACCACTTGATTTAGGTGCTGATTTTTCTTTATTTTCTACAACAAAATATATATCAGGACATGGAGCAGTTGTTGCAGGAGCAATTGTTGCGAAAACAAAAGAATTATCAGAACAAATTCACTATTATGCGAATGCAGGAGGAAGAAGTCAAAATCCAATGGATGTTTATTTAATTACTCTTGGTATTCCAACATTAAAAGTTAGAATGAAAGAACATGAAAAAAACTCAATTGTAATTGCAAAATTTTTAGAAGAGCAAGACTATATAGTTAAAGTAACCCATCCAAGTTTAGAGTCTCATCCTCAACATGAATTAGCAAAAAAACAAATGGATTATATTCCAGGACTTTTTTGTGTAGATTTTAATAGTGTTGAATTAGCCGAAAAATTTATTGAAGACACAAAAATATTTGGTGAAAAGTGTTCCTTTGGAAGTCCTGATTCTAGAATAGAAATACCTGCGAAAATTTCCCATGCATCTTTTTCAAAAGAAGAACTTGCAGCTATTGGAATTGCAGATTCTACTGTTAGGTTCTCTATAGGATTAGAAAATGTAGAAGATTTAATAGAAGATATTAAACAAGCAGTAAAATAAAGTATAAAAACTAATGACAAAGAACTTTTTTGAACCAATAAAATGTGGAGAAACACTACCAGTAAATAATGTACATGCAGTATCAGTTTCAATGCCAACTATTCAAGATGTAATAGACTATGAAGAACAGACGCCAGAAATTTTAGAAAAAATTAAAAGTGGATACCCAAGGTTTATACTTCATCCATATTTAAAACAGCTTGGGCTTTTTATAAAAAAGAAATACAATGTCTGCGATGATTATGAAGTTGTATTATTAAGTTCACAAAAAGCAGTGGAAATTGTAAGTGATAAATATTTTATACATAATAAAATAGAAATAAATGAACCTTTTGGAGTAATACTAGTTCGAAATGGAACCTGTCAACTTCAAAAAGTTTTAATGTACATTCAACATGTTGGATGTAATCTTTCATCAAGACTAGCAGAAAAATATCTTTATAAAGAAGAGTTAATCAGCTCTTTACACAAAGAAGAACTAGAAGATAAAGAAAAAGCAAAAGATATAATAATAGATACTTTAGCAGAAGCATATGAACAACCTACAAAGAACATATGCTTAGCACCTTCAGGTATGAATGCAATTTATTCAATTGTACGAGGATTAAATTCAATCCAAAGACACAATGGAAGAAATATATTAGTTCAATTTGGATGGTTATATCTTGATACTATGAATATAGTAAACCATCATTTTGATAGACAAAAAATATTCCCTGATATTACAAATATTAAACTACTTGAAGAATATTTAGAAGAGTATGGATTTAGTATTACTGCAATTATCACTGAAATTCCTACTAATCCACTTCTTACTAGTGTTGATATAAAAAGATTAAGAGAACTTTGTAATAAATATAATATCCCTCTTGTAATTGATACAACTTTTGCTACCCCTTATAATCTTGATTTAAAAGACTATGCAGATATTTTTGTAGAATCACTTACAAAATTTGCCTGTGGAAATGCAGATGTTCTAATGGGTGCAATTATTTTAAACAAAAGACATAACCTTTCTCATATGACAACAGAATTTTTTAAACACTGTGAATGTGTGTATATAAAAGATATACAAAGACTTGCATACGAAATAAAAGATTACAAAAATAGAGTAAAAGAAATTAGCTCAAACACAAAAGCATTAGTTGAATATTTTAAATCATGCTCTTACATTGATAAAGTTTACTATTGCCTAAGTGAAGAAAATAAAAAGAACTACTCTCAAACAATGATAGATGATAATTCATATACAGGGGTTATATCTGTAACTTTTAATAAAAATATAAAAGATATCTATGATAAATTAAATTTTGCAAAAGGTCCTAGTCTAGGAACTGAATTTACACTTCTTATGCCGTATACTTATTTAGCGCATTATGATTTAATAACTTGTAAAAATGGTAATAAATTTTTACAAAAAATTGGTTTACCTATTGATTTACTTAGAGTTTCAGTTGGGAGAGAGCCTATTAATGAAATTATAAATGAATTTAAAAGACTTGAAAATTAGATTTTCAATGTAAATCATAAAAAATATAGTAGCTATATCAAGGCTATAATATCTGTGTATACTCCATTTACAAAATATCTAATTTTTGATTTCAATGATATTTGTATAATTAAGTTTTCTTATCAGGGGATAATATGTTGAGTTTTTGTTGCGAATTTCTTGACAAACTATTATTGAGGAAATCTAATTCTTAGACAGAACATATTCTCCTATATGTTCTGTCTCTTATCTTACTTATTTATCTTTTTAATATATTTATAAATATTTTCTATATCACTTGAAGTATACCCTACAGCATAAGGTCTCATCTCAGAAGCATTACCTAAATCATATGAACCAATTTTATATCCACTTATTGCATCTTCAAAATGATCTAAACTAATAGAGTTTAAAGGTGTAGAATATGCTACTTTCTTTTCTCCATTTGTTCCATGACATGAAGCACATTTATTTTGGTATATTTTTGCACCCTTTTCATACTCTTGTAACTTAACTTCTTTTTTTGCTACTTCAATTTCTTTTTGTTTTTTATTCTCTAATTCATCAATAATTTCAGCTTTTAAAGATTCTTTAGTCTCTTTTTTTAAAATTACAGTATTTTTTTCTGCATTTGATACATCTTTTTTAAAAACAAAAAGATAGTCATTATTAGTAATTTTAACATTATCAACTTTCCAACCATCTCTTATCATATCCTTTTGGTTTCTTACACTATCACACAAGCCCCCATCTAGCTTTACTTTCTCTATTCTTGATATATCTTCAAGATTTTTTGTAAAACAAATTGTCATATCTGCAAATGCAAATGTAGATAATGTAGTTAAAGCTACTAATTTCGCTATATTTTTCATTTTTTTTCCTTATCTTATAATATTTAGATAATGATAATATCATAAAAAAATTTAATTTGTATTTCAATTAAATTATTTTTTGAGAAATATCTAATATATGTCATTATATAATTAAATACAGCTGAAAATAATTTTTATATAGCTTGAGTATAGCCTTAGTATAGCCTGAATATAGCCCTTAGATATGGGCTTTATAGCCTGAATATAGCACTAAGTAAACTTTAAAAATAATCATGTAGAATTCTCCTATGTTTTGTTAATCATAGTTAATTTTTTATAAACGCAGTAAAAAAATAACTTTTATTAATTGGCAAAAAACTACACACATAGGGGAAATAAAAATGAAAAAATTTGTAAAGATGAGTTTAGTTGCAGCAGTAGCATTATCAGCTTTTAGTTCAAATGCAAGTGCGAGAACATTAGATGAAGTTGCTAAAAACTTTGATGTATTTGGTTACGCAAACGTAAGATATGATGACAATACAACTGATGTTGTTGGTGGAAGTAATACTTCAAGTTATACACATAAAGTTGTACTGGGAGCAACTGGTAAATTAACTGATGACTTTAGTTATATGTTTGCAGGAACTGCATTTGATGTAGAAGATACTAATGGAAACATTGAGTATGATCCTTTATTAATGGTATATAGTTACTTTACATATACAGGAATTGAAAACACTTCAATTACTGCTGGTAGACAAGGTCTTGCTACACCATTAACAGTTGTTTATGATCCTGCAACTGCTACATCTGAAGCTGATGGTGTTAGTGTTAAAACTAAACTTGGAGCTGTAAATTTAGAAGCAGCTTATTTTGCAAGTACAAACTTCGAATACGGAGATAGATCTGCTTCATTCCCTGGTGGAATGATTGATGGTGGAGAGGAATATGTACATGTAGGTCTTACTTCAAATGTTGGTCCTGTTGCTTTAGATGCATGGTATGCTGAAATGGATGACAAATATAATGTATATACTGTTGGAGCAAAAGCTAAGTTTAAAGCTGCAAGCGCAGACATAATGGCTTACGGTAGATATACAGCAGCAGATATTGATGATGTAGATGCAGACCAAAGTTTATGGAAAGTTGGAGTTGGCGCTAAAATGGGTATCTTTGGTGCAAATTTAGATTATGGTCAAACTGATGAAGAAGGTGGATGGGTTACATTTGATTCTGATGCAAGCGTAAACTTAAAAGGTTGGAAAATTGGATTATTAGGTAATGCAGATGCTGAACTTTTAAAAGTTGGCGCAAATGTAGATTTATTACCAAACTTAAACCTATCAGCTAATTATGTAGATATGGAAATTGCAGACAATGGTCAAACAGAGATTGTTGGTCAATTAAGTTACAAAATTACAAAAGGTGTAACTGCAGCAATCAGATTTGGTCAAGTTGATGTAGATGGTGAAGATGATAAAAGAGATTTCGGAAGAGCTAGTATTCTTTGGTTATTCTAATTATTACTTAAAAAGGAAAGCTTAAAAGCTTTCCTTTTACATAAAAATATTAAATTCTCTTTTAAACACTACGAATTGGAAGATAAAATGTTGTATCAATCTCATCTTCTTCTAAAAAATGATTCTTATGCATAATAACAAAAGATGGTTCAGTTGTAGTCTCAAATCCACTTTCAGGTAACCAATTATGATAGGCCCATTTAATAAACCAAGCTACTTCTTCTTTTTCTCCACCTGTAATATCAAAAGCTGCATATAAACCTCCTTCTAGAATATTTGATGGTAAATTTGTATTAATAATCTCATCTTCAAGACTAATTGCTGCAATATAGAAACACTTAGGATGTGGAGTAATTGCAGGATTATCATGATAAATTCCTATTTGCTCATAATTATCTAATTCATTAGTATATATCCAAGCTTTAAGCTGTCTCCATTTTTGTTTAGCTTCTTCAAGAATATAACCTTTTTGTCTCAGATAATAAATTTGCCTATCTTTAGTTTTTACAATTCTCACATTAGATGCATCAAAGTTTGGTAAAGAACTTTTTAGTAAAGAGTTTTTAAATATAGCATCTGAATATAATTCATATCCCCCTTTTCTCCACTCTTTTGGAGTTTGTTCAAAACGTTCTTTAAAGGCTTTGATAAAAGAGGAGTGAGAACTATAACCACATATATTTGCAATTTGGGTAATAGTTGAATATTTATTAGTTAGCAAAAGATTTGAAGCTTTTTGAAGACGTATTGATTTTATAGATTCATAAATATTAATACCTAATTGCTCTTTAAAGATATTATGAAGATGTATTTTACTTATCCCAAAGTTTGAAGCAAGAATATCAATATTAATTGGTGTATCAATATATTTGTAAATATAAGACATCGTTTTATTAGCAATATCTATATGTAAATCACGAGTATTTTTTCTTTGCATAAAAAATTATACTACAAATAAACTATATTTTATTTAATTTTGGACAATTTAATATTATCAAAAAGACAATTTTATTAATAATTTTGATAAAGAAAGAAGAGAGTTGAATAGATATAATACTTAAAATCTCAAAATATAACTCTTTTTACTACATATAAAAAGATTATATTCAATCAATTTTATTTTATTTTCATCTAATAAAAATCACTAAAGGAAATATAGATGGCAAGAACTCTTTTAACTGTAGAAAATATAAATAGTACATCGAAACAACAAACAATAGGTTTAATCTTTGCACTTATCACTGTACTTATTTGGTCAAGTTATGCTTTATCTCTTAGAATTGGTGCATTAACTCCATTAACTCTAGTGGAATTAACATTTTTTCGCTATGCAGTGCCGGGATTAATTTTATTACCCGTATTTATAAAAAGTATTAACGAATACAAAAAAGTACCTAGCTTGTACTTAATAGGAATAATCCTTGGAAGTGGATTACCATTTTTTCTTCTATCTGGTTATGCAATGGAATTAACACAAGTAGCATATGGAAGTACTTTAATACCAGGAACAATTCCTCTATTTGTGACATTATTAGCAGTGATAATTTATAAACAACCTTTACCAAGCTTTAGAAAATGGGGATTAGTTATCATTTGTAGTGGTGTTATTTCAATGTTAGTTCATGCCGGAACTAATTGGGATAAAAACCTACTTGTAGGACAAGGCCTTTTAATATTAAGTGCATTTTTATGGTCTTTATTTACTATCAGCATAAGGCAATCTGGATTAGCACCTTTAAGAGTTGCCGCATTAGCAGCTTTGCCAAATGGCTTAATAATTAGTCTTTTGATTCTAATAACTAGACCAGAGTTAGGATATAGTGCCGTGCCATTATCTGAAGTATTACTACAGTTACTTGTTCAAGGTGTTATTGTAGGTATTTTTTCAGGTATATGTTTTAGTGCCGCAATTATTAGAATCGGAGCTGAAAAAACCTCTGCTATAGGTGCTGCAACACCTGCTGTAGCAACTTTTATTGCAACTGTTATGTTAGGAGAACAAATGAATATTTCTTTATTATTTGGAATGTCTCTAGTTATTG
>Ga0193963_1000982_pt1 | contig 14454 bp, 18 predicted proteins | sample FB_6_MG_FD_140359 | JGI IMG/M metagenome (GOLD analysis project Ga0193963, IMG submission 140359) | Microbial mat bacterial communities from the Broadkill River, Lewes, Delaware, United States - FB_6_MG | ecosystem: Environmental > Aquatic > Freshwater > River > Microbial mats | place: USA...
AAGCACTCTATCTAAAAGGAAATATTTAAAATTAGTGTAGTAAGTGTAGTTCATGTTTATGTAATAGTAACAAGCCAAACATATCCTTGGCTACGCCGTTTTTCAACAAAATTTAAGTTTTTGAATTCTTTATTAAATAATCTTTTTGGCATTGGCCTTTCTCCTTCATCCTTGCAAAATGAGATAAACTTATTATATAAAATTTGGAAACTAACAGTATGTGAATCCGAATGTACTATAGAATATTCTTCAACAAATCTAGCTGCAATATTAGATTCTTTACTAAAATTATCCAAAAAGTCTGTGCATTTTTTGGATACAAAGATTGACTCAGTATCCAACACATCATAAATTCCTTCTACAATCCAATTTAATATACCTGCTTTATTTCGTAATATTTTTTTATGTAAATTCTTATCTTGTTTGTTTTCTGAAATTGTTTTCTCAAATGGAATAAATATCATACGTCTGAAAAAGCCAATTGTATTTTCAATATCTGCATTATCAATTTTATTTACATTAAAAATCATTTTTGCATATCTTTTCATAACAAACGGTTTTTCATATATTTGTCTCACATTAATAGGTTCTCCTGAAACTAACTGCTTAAAGACACCATGATTTATATTTTTCATATTTATATCAGATCCATAATTTATTAGTTTATTATTCAATTCGCATCGTTCATAGCTACCACCTGCAACTAGACTTTCTAAAGAATAATACGTCATAAGATTAGAGTTTAAAATACCTTTTAAAATTTCAAAAATCACAGATTTACCATTTCCTCCTGTACCATATAAAAATAGTACTTTTTCAAGTTTTAAAAAAGGTATAAATAAACTTGCTAATCCTTGTTGCAATGTCCTCTGTGTACTTCTATCTGGAAGAATATCATTTAAAAATTTTAAGAATATATGATTCTCTTTTGAGTTGTCATATTTAAAATCAAGTTGATAAGTTAAAAAATCTTCTGGTTGAAATTCTAATAGTTTTATTCCTCTAGAATCAATTAATAAAGTCCCATTTTGTAAGTTTATAAGTGTTTCATCTGGAAATATCATTTGTTTGAAAAAATCACCATTATTTAGTTGTTTGAATATATTCTCAATAAAAGTATAATCCCCATACAGAATTTCAGGTATAAATAATTGTTCAGCAACTACTTTTAAAAAACTTTTAATTAATGAACTATCAATTTCCATCCAGTATTCATTATTATATAGATATAAAATATTCCCATCCTTTGCAAAGTTCCAATTATATTTATTAGAAAATATATTCATAATTTTATTCATTCCAATTAAATAAGTCTTTTTTGGAATTGCCTTCATATCCAAGTGATTATTGTTATTAAGTGATGAGTTAATGTCATCCCAACAACCCCATTCTTTTATATCAATATCTGCAATACAAATATTTAATAATTTCTTTAGTTCAAGAATCTCTTCAGTATCTTCTTTTAAAATTTGAATTTTACATTGTTTTTTATTATCCTGTGGAAAAGTAATGTCTTTTGGATATGTTTCATCTATTGGATGAAAATTATCATTGTCTCTTACTGACTCAGAGTATTCCTTTTTTAGTTCTTCATCACTTGGAATATTTTTATAATACTCTAACATAAATTCTTCCATACCATCGTCATAGTCTTGGTTATTTAATATTTTCTCACTCATTATTTAACCTTTCTAAAGTTTTTATTTAAGTCATAACATTTAGAATTTATTTCGTAAATCTTATTTGTTTTTTTAGTTGATGTTATCCCTAACTCATCAGCATAAAATTGACCTATAGCTTTATCAGAAACATCAGTTAGTGTTGACAGTTTATATATTATAATTGCAAGTCTAGAAGTTAATATATTTTTTTTATCTAAGTATTCAAGATCTTTTTCTAGATCAAAATCATATCCTCTAAAAAATACATATTGACAATTTGTAAAGAAATAGTGTGAATCAGGCAATAAAATAGATAAAAATTTTTTAATGGCTTGTATATTATTTGTAATTATTTCAATAGGATTTCTTTTTTCTAAATAAAATAAATGGTCATAATCAGAAGTAAAGTGTCTAATTTCAGTATAATTATCACAATTTTGAACAATAGTGTCAATTTGTGAACTTACATCTATAAATTTATCCATTTTATTTAAATCTATACAACGCATAATACGATTTGTATTTTTTAATTTTTGCCAATCAAGTCTTTTATTAGTATATAAAATAATATTCTGATCATAATTATATTCTACGATTGGTAAGTTTTCAAAAGAGAATATTGTATAGAACTTATCTCTTTTATGATTATGAGATATCCTGTAAAAACTATATTTCAAGGAATGTACTATGTCCTCATCTAATCCTATAAATAATAAGATTTCCTTATTTATTTTTCCCTCTTTTATATTGTAAAACCAATTTCCCATTAAAGATTTTAATAATTCTTTATCTATTTGCATTTTAGTCATTTGCATTTCCATTATAAATAGTGTTCTTCTCTAAAAATTGAATAAGTTCAGTTCTAGAAATATGGATTTTATTTCCTACCTTGATTATTGTTATTTCACCTTGCTGTATAAGCTTTTTTGCTGTACTTATTTTTAATAAATTCATTTCTTCAATATTTTTCAAATTAAATATAACACCTTTTGGAATAAGTTTATCATAGTCTACATTCTTCATCTCATTTTCCTTATAATTTTTAATGTTCGAAGTGTACTAATATGGAGGGCAATTTTTTTATGTAAAAAAATGGAAGTTAATTACATAAACTTTTTTGATCAAATTTTAGACAGAGTTTTCGTGACGTATTGGGTAGTATATTTTTTGATATTAAAATAATTTTTATATTTTCTTTACTCTTTATTAATTTCTCCTAGAGAACGGATTACGAACCGGTTCTTACCTTTCAAATACAGGCTTTATAGTACTATATAAAATTTATCAAAAAAATGAAAATCAAAATTTTACACTCATATATCATAAAAATAGTAAAGCACTGAAGACAAAATCATGACCATTCAGCGTTTTAAAAACTATCAAAAAAAGAGAGGAAATTCCAATGATGAATTTTGAAAAAGAACCAAAATGTTACACAATTCCTACTTTAATTGTTGTAGGACTATTTTATAGATGTATCTGTAGAAATAGAAGAGATGGTCTCCCATGGAAATAAATCAATACTCACAACAGGAGAAACAAAAAAAGTTTGAACAAAACCTATCATTTCAAGAATGGTTAGACTTTTTCTCAAAAGAACCAACAGACAAAGAACTCAATGCAATGGAAAAAGATATGAGTAGATCTCATAGAAAATACCAAATCCCATTTAACAATATAAATTACCAACCACTACAAGGAGCTTAAAAATGATTCGTACATCTGTCATATTAGCAATAATAATAGCAGGAGCTACCATCTTAAAAGAATCTCTTGAATCACAAAACAACTAAATATTAGCAATCAGCTTTTAACCACATACATAAAGACAAAGGAAAAATCATGTCAATCAACCCATTAACAAACGAACAACTGAAAAATCAAGCACCAACTCTATTCACCGAACAAGCTCACAATGAAGCAAGTGATAAGTACCACTTCATAAAATCTATAGATGTAGTAAATGAAATCATCTCTCATAACTGGCATCCAGTAAGCGTATCAGAAGCTAGTGTAAGAGATATAGATAAAGACGGATATCAACAACACTATGTAAGGTTTAGACACTTTGAAGACCTCTTAAACCCACAAGACAATGCAGTTGAACTACTTTTGTTTAATAGTCACGATAGAAGCAAATCATTTTCTATCAGTGCTGGAATCTACAGATTTATTTGTGCTAACGGACTCATAGTTTCTGATAATGTATTTGAGTCTTATAAAATCAAACACTTAGGAGAGCGACAAAACGATGTAGCAAATGCAGTTAAAAGTATAACTGGCATAAAAGACAAACTTATGAACAAAGTAGGTCAGTTAGGTTCTATACAGCTATCACAAGTAGAAAAAGAAAGCTTTGCTAAAAGTTCAATTCCTCTTAGATTTGAAAAACACCTTGAAATAGATCATGAAGATCTGCTTATACCATTTAGAGAAGAAGATACAAAAGATGATCTCTACACTACCCTCAATACTATACAAGAGAATCTTATAAGAGGAAATGTATCAGGAGTAAACAAAGAAACAGGAAGACGCTTCACATCAAGAGAGATTAAATCAATCTCAAAAGATGTTGAAGTAAATAAGGGTGTTTGGGAGATTGCAGAAAGAATCGCATCGATTAAAGAACCAACATACCAAATAGCAGCATAAAGGAGCAGACTATGAAACTAGTAAACTACCAATTACAAACACAAATGGAGAATCTTTCAGAACTCAAATCTCAAACTTTCTTCAAAGACTATATTCAAGATATACTCGAAGATGAGTCAAAGCCTTATTACATTAAAGCAGATTATGTAGGTTTATCACTTCAAGAATTAAAAAATAAGATAGATTATATCTCTTCTCAAATGGCAGAACTCAAAGCTTTAAAAACCAAACTTACTGAGTCTTTAGAGGTAGCCAAAATATTAACAGCAGAGATACTTACAAAAAATGGAATAGATAGGATAGATGGAAGTATAGTTTCCTCTCTTACCTTATCAAAACCTACATCAAAAGTAAAAGAAACAATAACAGTCAAAGATGAAAATAAAATCATGGCACTAGGTTATGTTAAATTTGAACCTGATATGGAAGCTATAGAAAAAGCCATTACTACTGAGGATGGACTCAAAGAGTTAGAAGAGTTTATCTCTATTAACTCCATAACTGTAACAACACCACCAAAACTAAAAGTAAATAGTAAAAAAGCATCGAACAATACAATCACACAAACAGATGAGATTTTAACTATTGAAGAAAAGCAAGCAGCATAAAAAAGGAGACAAATATTATGTTTACTCAAGAACAACTAGAAAGTTTAAATAATCCATTAGAAAATCATAGAATCAAATCAAGAAGTAAAGGTAATACAAATCTCTCTTATTTAGAGGGGTTTGATATTTTAGACACAGCCAACCGTATATTTGGATATGGAAATTGGGATTATGCAATCAGTAAACTAGAGCAAGTATCACAAGAGATCAACCAAAATCAAAACCATGTCGTTTGCTACAAAGCTGTTGTACAAGTTTTAGTTCACAATAAAGATCACTCACAAGATGTCAGTCGTGAAGATGTTGGTTTCGGTACAGGTATTGCTAAAACATTAGCTGATGCTCATGAGGGAGCTGCAAAAGAAGCTATCACTGATAGTATCAAAAGAGCAATGAGAAGTTTCGGTAATCAGTTTGGAAATAGCTTGTATAGTAAAGACAAAAATCATCAAAACAATCAACCTCAAAATAACAATCAAACATATCAACCACAGTCAAACAATGTATCACCACAGCAACAGCAGAACTCTGGCTATTCACCGAACAATCAGCAAACACAAAATCAACCACCACAAGCACCTTATCATAATCAACAAGATTTTTCACAGCTAACAAATTTAGGACTTACTGTTATGCAACAAGGTGAGAATCTAGTTGTACTAGGTGAAAATGTATTTGCAAATAAAGACACAATCAAAGCTAATGGTTTTAGATGGGATGGTCAAAATAAGACTTGGTATATGCCATTAAGACAGGCTGCGTAAGATGAAGAATTACTTATTTTTGACTGATGAGGGTTATTGCTATGACCCTCTTAAAAAAGAGATACCTAATATGCAGTTATTAGGTTCTGCTGAGGGTAATGACATCGTAGAAGCATTTAAACACTTCAAAGAAAATCAATCATATTTATCAGAGTTCTCATTTAAGAATCTAATAGCATTAGAATTTATTGATGGTTTTATTAGAAACCTAGAATTATAAAAGGAGATAAATTATGAAACTTATACCAAAAGAGTTAAGAGAACAAATTCCACCACTGTATGCTACTGAAGAGGAAACAAATCCAACTGTTTATGTAAAATTATTCCTTGATGGTTGGACTTGGTTTATAACAGAAATGTCTATGGATAATGACACAGCTTTCGGATATGTGGTGTCACCATTTTGTGATGGTGAGCTAGGATACTTTTCTCTTAATGAGATAATAGAACTCAAAGGTAGCCTTGGCTTAGGAGTTGAGAGAGATTTGTATTTCAAACCTACACCATTATCAGAAATTAAAAAGGCTTCATAATGATGAATGATAATATCTATTTACAAAATGAAGCGAAAAAAGGTTTTAAGAACTGGACTGTAGAGGGATGGGATTTTTTACTTCATAATGAGAAGTATAAAAATATAGCTATTACAACACTAGCCAAAATACTTGATACAGAACAATCTGTAGAGTTTACTTACAATAATCTCTTTTACGAAGTGTTTGAATCTTCTGAAAGTGGATATGTTGTAAATGTGTATTCTTGTGACAGCAAAGATGAAGATGAACAATACCTCGAACAAAATATTGTTGATGGTGGTCTTTGTACTGGTAGCTGTAAAGATGCAATTGAATTTATGATGTAAAGATTAAGAGGTATACAACATGATTGAAACAGAAACATTAAAATGGCTTTTAGAAGTATGGGAAAGTTTTGGTTATGAAGCTTTTAAACTAGAGATCAAAGAGCTAGGACTACTTAGAAAAGGTTTCACTATCACAGAGATTCGACAAACTATTTTAGAAGATAGTGAAATTATGGATGGGTATATTCAAATATCAGCGTTTGAGGTTAAGGAAGTTCCTTATAAAAAACAATCTACAAAAGAGAAAGGGAAATATAAATGAGTCAGCCAACTTTTCAAGATATGGTAAATATGTTCAAAGAAAATAATTATGTCGAAATAGGATATATCACTGGTATAAAAAAAGTGTATTTATCCTAGCGTAGTAGATGATATATAACAGTTCATAAGCATAGTTTATAGCTATACTTTTATGGTACTTTTCTATTTTATTTTTGCATTATTTACAAGAAGTGTAAGGTGAGATCCTTTAGATTTTTGTGTCAGTTGCCGATAGTCATTAAAATTATATTGTAGGTTGACAATTTAGTTGGAAACTTAGAGAAGTTCAAAAAACTACAGTTTGTTGAACTTTTTGCAGCCACTTGTAAATAAACCCTTCTTTACTACTAATATAGTGAAGTTTTATGAATATTGAAGGAGTGCAAAATAGCCATTTAAATTTGTCAATTCAATCATTAACATAAGGGTCTATAACAATTACTCTTAAATTTTATATTTTAATGAAAACTATGCGCACATAATTTAGTCTTAGTTATTTAAATATTTCAATCTAAAAAGATGTTTTCATATAACACAATTTGTTTTGTTTTGTATATTCATTATAGAGTCAGCTTGAATCAATATATGATTAAACCCATTTATTTTCAAATCTATCTTCATCTTATTTGTAATAGATTCTATCTCTTGTAATGTTATACTATCATCATCTAATACTATATGAAAAGAAATAAAACTGTATTTTGAACTTGGGTTACTAATATGTAAATCATGATACTCAACTATTCTGGTATCTTTTTTTATAATTTTTTCGAGTTCATGTTCGCTAATATCTGATGTATTCATATCCATAAGAGACAAGAAACTTTTTTTAAGTAGTGGGTATGAATGAAATAAAATATAAACTGAAAAAACCATTGTTAAAATAGAATCAATATAGTAAATTTTAAAAAAATAAATAAATATACCAGCAACAACGACAGCTACTGAAATCAAAGCATCACTTAACATATGTAAATATGCTGATTTTATATTTGCATCTTCGTCACCATTGTGATTATGAGGAGTGTGATCATGTGAAGCACAAGCAGATACTCCAATATTGTTTAAAATATAAGCACTAATACCATTAGCAATAACTGCAATAATACCAACAACTATCATATAAATAGGATCTATAATTTCAGGATTAAAAAATCTATCAATAGATTGATAAATCATTAAAGCCATTGTAATAAATAAGAATAAAGTATTTACAAAAGCAGCCATCATTTCGGCTTTTATGTAACCAAATGTTTTTTTGAATGTTGTAGTTTTCACGCCTAAAATTAAAGCTATATAAGTAATTATAACTGCTAGTACATCACCAGCATTATGTAAGGCATCAGCAATAAGTGCAAATGAGTTGGAGATATACCCAAATATTATTTCAGAAACTACTATTAGTAGATTAACAATGATTATGAGTAGAATTTTCTTTTCTTTTGACATTTTTATCCCTTACTTTATTTATATGTATCATCTTAAAAAGGAATATAGCTAAATGTGACTTAATGAAGAATAGTCTTTAAATTAACTATATTTAATAAGAAATCTTTTTAATATATATTTAATCTCTCTTATAATAAAATACAAAATAAGTACAATAATGTAATTTAAATTCAATATGAAGGGTCAAATAAATGCAAATAAATAATTTATTTAAATTAAAAAAATTTATTCTTTCTGCCTTATTTATTTCAATAATGTTTAACGTAACACATTCTTTTGCACTTAATCTTATAAATCATGATGATTATTCATCTTCAATTGAATATTTAGTAGAATTTGAAGAACCAACTAACCATAATGATTCTTGTGATTTACATCATGAGTTTCACCATCTTTACACAGTAGATCAAACTAATTTAAATTTTACAACTTTAATTAATAACACTAAATTTATTTATCTCAATAACCATATAAAACAACTTGCAGAAGAATTAACTAAACCTCCTACCGCTTAATAATATTTTATCATTCTGTCTATTTTAGACGCAAAATACAAATATATTAAGGACACTACATGAATAGAAATAAAATAATTTCTATATTTATTATGTGTATATACAGTACACAGGTATTGAATGCAGAAGACTTTGATCAATTCTTAAAACAAGCAATTAAAAAAAGTCCATATTTGCAGTCATCCGCAATAGAGGTTGAGCAAGCTAAACAACTTGCTTCTAAACAATTACGATATACAAATCCTTCTTTTGAAGTAGGATATTCAAAATATAACTCCGATAATGGAGCAAATGACAATGGTTATAATCTAAGTATTTCTCAGGAAATACGATTAAGTGGTGTATCAAACGATAAAAAGAATTTAAGCAATGCAATAATTAATAATGCTACTAGCACTTATTTTACAAATAAATCTAAGTTTATTCGTGATATATCTGTTGATTTTACTATTTATGCACAAGAAAAAAAGTTATCAGAATTAGGCAAAAAGTCATTACATATAGCTAAAACGATTTATGACTTATCAAAAAAGCGTTACGAAGTTGGTTCTATTTCTAGAAGTGATACATTACAAGCAAAGGTTTCTTTTCTTGAAGTTCAAGTACAAAATAAAGCCCTTGAATTAAAGTCCATGGAGAGTTACTATAGTTTATTAAAGCGTGCAGGTATTAAAAAAAATATTAAAATAGATACAAAATATGACTTTAGTCTTAATGACTCTGAGAATTACACAAATAGTCCAGAACTTTTAAATATCAAAACACAACAAGAGATTGTTAAAGCACAGACTACATTAGAAGCAAATACTATTGAATCTGTAAGTATTAATGGATCGTATACAAAAGAGCCAGATCAAACTGTAAATGGTATCTCAGTAAGTATACCATTAGCAGTATTTAATACAAAATCAGAAGAAAAAGTAATCGCTAAACTTGAAAATCAAAAAACAAATCTTTTAATAGAAAATAAAACAAATCTTATAAATACTGAAATAAAAAAACTTTTACAACAACGTATTTCTTTAGAAGATTTAAAAAATCAAAATGAAAAAGTTTTGCTATTAAAAAAAGAACTATTAGAAATGTTTTTTGAAAAATATAAAATTTCTCAAGCAACTATTTTAGAACTTCAAAATGTAAAAAACAAACTTATTTCCACTACAAGTGATTTAATAAAAATAAAAACAGCATTAAATCAAAACACAATCTATTTAAATTATCTTAAAGGCGAATTAAATGAATAAAATTTTATTACTTGGTTTATCTCTTATGGTTTCATTTGCATGTGCAGTTGAAATTCCAATTGAAAAAGTAAAAGAAAGAAAATTTGGAAAAGCTATAGACCTAAATTCAAAAATAATACAACTTTCCTCCTCTAATCAATCAGTAATGGCACTTGTTGGAGGACAAATTAAAGAATATTATGTTAAATCTGGAGAAAAAGTTAAAAAAGGTCAAAAAATTGCTTTGATTCAATCAATTACAGTTTCAAAAATGACTTCAGAGTTTATCTCTTTACAAAAACAATATAATAGTCTAAATCAAAACTTTAGCGCTAGTCAAGTTTTACATAAAAAAGGAGTCGTATCATTACAAAATCTAAATGTGGCAAGTATACAGAGAAATGAGATGTTATCTAAATTAGAAACATTACATTCTCAATTGCAAACATTAGGAATAGACACCAATAATTTAAAGAATACATCTGCAAATTATATTTTATATGCACATAGTGATGGTACGATATCTTCTCTATTACAACCTTTACAAAGTGTTGTAAGTGATGAATCTCCTATTATTTCAATAATAAAAGATAAATCTTATCATGTAAAATCTTATTTACCTTTGGAGTATTCAGATTTGGTGAAGGTAGGACAAAAAATAGTTGTAAATTATAAAAATAAAGACATTGTTACATATATAACACAAATATTACCAGAATTAGATGAAAAAACACAACGTATTATTTTACTTTCTAGTATTGAGGATGAGATAAGAAAACTTTATATAAATTCATATGTATCTTCAAAACTTTATTTTGATACGGACACACAATATTTAGCTGTTAAAAAATCTGCCTTAGCTTTTTTTAATAATGAATGGGTAGTTTTTATTCCAAAAATCGAAGATGAAGTAGTTTCTACAAAGAGAAAAAAAGATCATGATGGCCTTGATGATGAAAGTCTTGTAACGAAAGACCATGATGATGAAAAAGATGACCATACTGAGGCAGGTCATGAAAAGAAAGGTCATGCAAAGAAAGACCATGATGACGACCATGAAAGTGATGATCATGAAGAAGACAATAAAAATGATGATCATGAAGAAATGGAAGCACAATATAAAGAAAGAGCAATTAAAATTATTACAGAAGATAATAACTATGTTGCAGTAAAAGGTCTGGAAATAGGAGAAGAGTATGTAAGTGATAAATCTTTTTATGTTAAGTCTTTAATATTAAAGTCATCTATGGGTGATGGACATGGGCATTAGGAAGTTATTATGTTAGATAAACTTATTGATCTGTCGTTACGATATAAACTTTTAGTTATAGCTCTTTTTATTGCAATTACTGTTTTTGGTTTCAAATCGTATAAAGAGATACCAGTAGATGCTTTTCCTGATATTACACCTAAACAAGTTGTAATATATACAGAAAGTCCTGGTAATTCAGCTGAAGACATAGAAAAATTATTAACTTATCCTATAGAATCCGCTATGGCTGGAATGGCTGGTGTAAAAATGATTATGTCAAACTCTATTTTTGGTCTTTCATATGTATCTATTTATTTTGAAGATGATATGGATATATATTTTTTAAGACAATTAGTAAATGAAAGGTTAAATACAGTTGATATTCCAAACGGTTGGGGCAAACCTACCCTTGGACCAAATACAACAGGTTTAGGTCAAGTTTTTTGGTATCAAGTTTATGATACTACAAATAAATACTCTCTACAAGATATAAGAGAAATGCAAGAGTATGTAATAAGCCCTTTATTTAAGAGTGTAAAAGGAGTAGAAGAAGTTATTGGTTGGGGTGGAAATGAAAAACAATATAATGTTTTAATTGATACAAAAAAATTGCAAGATATTGATATTACTTATGATGATATAGTTCAAGCACTTCAAAAAAGTAATCAAGCTGCAGGTGGGCAATATTTAGAATTTAATAGAGAACAGTTTTTAATTCGTGGAGCGGGGTTGTATAAAAGCTTAGATGATATTAAAAATACAGTGATTAAATCAGGAAAGGGACAATCTGTAACTATTGGAGATGTAGCAAGTGTTGAGATTGGTTCTATTCCTCGTTTTGGTGCAATTACAATAGACGGAAGTGAATCTGTTATTGGAATGGTGTTACAACGTACTCAAACAAATGCGGCTCAGGTTGTTAAATCTATTAAAGAAAAAATGGATACTGTTAATTCTGCCTTACCAAAAGGTGTTGAGATTCGTATTATTTATGATCGTACTGAAATAACACATAAGGCTGTTTCGACTATGACATCGGCACTTACAAGTGGTGTTATTTTAGTTTCTATTGTTTTATTCTTATTTTTATTTGAATTACGGTCTGCTTTTATTGTAATTTTATCATTACCTTTATCTTTACTTATTGCTTTTTTATTGATGGATTATTTTGGATTAAGTGCCAATCTTATGAGTTTAAGTGGATTAGCTATTGCTGTTGGTATGATTGTTGATGGGACCATCGTTATCGTTGAAAATTGTTTTAGGAAGTTACACGATCATCCTGAGTTATCTAAAGTTGAAGTTGTTGCATCTGCTACAAAAGAAGTAGCAGCACCTGTGACTTTTGCTATTTTGGTTATAGCAGCTGTATTTATACCGTTATTAAGTTTAGAAGGTCTTGCAGGAAAACTGTACTCCCCAATGGCTCTAAATATTGTATTTGTTATGTTGGGTTCTTTATTTGTTGCTTTATTATTGGTTCCTGTTTTAATTGTTTTATTATTAAAAAGAACAAAATCATCAGATAATTTTGTCATGAAAAAAATCAAAATTTTGTATACACCTATTTTAGTTTTTGCAATTGAGAATGCTAAAAAATTAGTTCTTTTTATTTCTATTTTATTTATTGCTTCAATTTTTGCATTGAGTCAACAAGGAAGAGAATTTATGCCAAACTTAAATGAAGAATCAATCATGTATAGAGTTGTTGCAATTCCAGGAGCAAGTTTAACACATGCTACGCAAACGGCAAAAGAGATTGAAAAATATATTTTAAAGAATTATCCTAATGATGTAACTTCGGTTTTATCTATGATAGGAAGAAGTGAAAAAGGGGAAACTGCTCAAGCAAATTATATGGAAGTTTTATTAACCTTAAATCCTGATATTGAAAATCTTCCTATGTTAACAAAACAAATGAATAAAAAACTATCTAAAGAGTTCGAATATGTCCAATTTGTACCAACTCAACCCATTGCAATGAGAGTTGAAGAACTATTAGCTGGTGTGAAAGCTGAATTAGCTTTAAAAATATATGGAGATGATCAGAAGGTTCTTAATCAAATTGCACAAGATATCCAAAAAAGTATTTCAGATGTTAAAGGATTAGAACAATTACAATTGGAATCTCAACTTGGACAATCTCAAATTAAAATTGAGCCTAATTATATAGCTTTAGCACGGTATGGAATTAGTGTAGATGAAGTGATGCAAGTTATAAGAAATGGTATCGGAGAAGAGCCTGTTAGTGAAAAGATTGAAGGGATAAAGCGTTTTGGTATTGTTCCTAAAATAAAAGATGCAAAAAAAGATATTGATAGCTTAAAAAAAGTTACTCTTCGTTCAAGTTCTGGTATGTTAGTTACCCTTGACCAAATTAGTAATATAAGTATAGTTCAAGGTGCTGCGTTTATTAAAAGAGAGAATTTGAGTAGATATATGGTTGTATCTATGGAAATCGAAAATAGAGATATAGCATCTTTTGTTAAAGAAGCTGACCAGATTATTACATCAAAAGTCAATATTCCAAGTGGCTATTATATTAATTGGGCAGGGAGTTTTAAAGATATGGAAGAAGCTACAAATAAATTGATGGTTATCATTCCTGTTGCTATATTAATGGTTATTTTACTTCTTTATACTGCATTTAATTCAATTTCAAAAGCAGCTCTAATATTAATGAATGTTCCATTTGGATTAATAGGTGCAATTATCGCATTAATTATAAGTGGTGTTTACTTATCTGTATCTGCAATTATTGGGTTTATTGCAATTTTTGCAATTGCAGTTTTAAATGGAATAGTATTGGTGAGTTTTATTGATGAATTACGTGAAAAATTTCCTCATGTAGATTTAAAGATATTACTTAAGGATGCTACATTATTAAGACTTCGACCGGTATTAATGACAGCTTTTACAACATTATTTGGTATTTTGCCACTATTGTATGTAACAGGTGTGGGGAGTGAAGTTCAGTATCCATTGGCAGTTGTTGTTACAGGTGGAGTTATTAGTTCAACAATCTTAACTCTATTAATTTTACCATCAACCTATTATTTATTTTATAAAAATAATCATTGCACCGAAAAAGAAAAAATACCAAGAAGTACAATCCAAAATTCGTAAATAGTCGATTGAAAAGTCAATAAATAATTTAAAGGAAACAAAAATGAAAAAATTAAACAAAATCTTACTAATGATAATAGC
>Ga0193963_1000983_pt1 | contig 14452 bp, 12 predicted proteins | sample FB_6_MG_FD_140359 | JGI IMG/M metagenome (GOLD analysis project Ga0193963, IMG submission 140359) | Microbial mat bacterial communities from the Broadkill River, Lewes, Delaware, United States - FB_6_MG | ecosystem: Environmental > Aquatic > Freshwater > River > Microbial mats | place: USA...
CCAACAAAAGATGTTTTTAAAGCTTCAAACGATTTGATAAATAGCTCTTCTTGCATTTTCCAGTTTTTTGAATCAACAGTCAATCCAAAAGAATATCGAATAAAATTATTTGGACCAGTATTTTCATCAAGTCGTCTTACTAAGTATGCAATTGCATTGGTAAATTGTTCTTTTGCTGCTGTTGGTGCGTATAAAATAACATCTTTTGAGATCTCTTTGATTGCTAATCTTGCTGATTCACTCATACCTTCTAACATCTCTAAAGTATGATATTGACTTACATTATTAGTTTTTGCTAATTGTGTTGCGTAGGCTAGTTCAAAGAGATTATGTGAAGCTGTTCCTATATGCATAGAGGCTGCATTTTCTGGGTTTAGCGCATAATTTACCATTCTTTTGTAGTTTGCATCTGTGTCAAGTTTGTCTGTATATGTTACCATCTCCCAATGTTTTTGACTAGATTCTGTTTCTTCCATCTCCATATTTGCACCTTTTACAAGCCGAAACTTTATTGGTGCTCCACCTGAAGCTACTCTTTTTTTAGCCCAAGCAGATAAATCTTTTTGAACATCAAATGAATCTGGTAAATATGCTTGTAGTACAATACCTGCGTAAAAGTTTTTAAACTGGGATTGTTCAAGAGTTCTTTTAAAGACTTCAACGGTGATATCAAGATCTCTATACTCTTCCATATCAAGATTGATAAACTTGTTTGTTTTTGTGCCATCATCTTTTATGTAAGAATATTTTTGTGCTTGGGTATAAATAAGGGTGAGCTTATCAACTAAGATATTTACAGTATTCTCAAAATCAAGTGCAGATATTTGTGAAAAGATAGTTGATATTTTAATAGAAAGATAGTCAATATTTGGATTTGCCAAAGCATCTAAATATTTTTGTACCCGTTCATTTGCTTCCTCTTCTCCTAAAACAACTTCTCCTATTAAATTAAGATTTACTCTAGTCCCTTCCTCTTTTCTTTTTTCAAGGTGCTTATTAAAAGGTTGTGTCTCACCTTTGATAACTACTGTTTTTGTGTCTTCTCTAATTTGTCTTACAAAAAGAGGGATGGATAAATCAGGAAGGAGTGTTCCAAAATTTTTAAATAGCCACAATAAAGATTTATCTTTAGCTGTAAAAAAGTGAGCCATTTTATGTTTTTCGAGTAAAAATATCACTTGATCTGCTACTCTGTCATTTGATTTGGATCGAAAACATTGATCCATGAGTTCTATTAACAGTGCTTTGTCTTTTGGGTGTTCGAGCATTGTGTTCATTTTTACATAAAACTCTCTATCAAAATCACTTACAAGTTCTGTTGCTCTATTTTGCCATTGTTTTGCTAATTTTATTGATGAATCTATCAATTTTTTCTCCTTCGTGATTTGTATTGTTTCACTTTAACGGAGTTTACCTTAGGAAGTATTGATGTTTAATATATCTTAAAAGGAAAAAGCTTACTGTTTTATTCCTCATCATTTATTTTAGCGTTAGTTGATTTAGATGTTTTAAGTTTTATAGATTCGTTTGCATGGTATTTTTCAAGTAGTTTAATCGACAATTCACCTCTATTTTTTGCTACATCTTTATAGTTTGTTTGGTAAGATATGAGACCAATGATTCCTGTTTTGAGAGTGTTTAAATTAAAATTTATGGTGTATTGTATATTTAATGTTGAAAATATTTCACTTGTTACTTGCTCTATGCTTTTAAAGTCACTATTTACATTAAATTCAAACTCAATCAAATCATTGATAGTTCCATTTTTCTTTAAAGAATAATTGTAAAAAACTTTTGTAAAAATATAGCTATTTGGTATATAAATAGTTCTCCCTACTGTTTTAACCTCTTTTATATTTGTATAATCCTCAACTTCGTTCAATTTAATTTTTATCAGTGAAATATCTACTATATCACCAATAGTGTGTTTTGTTTCAAATTGTACCATCACTCTATCCCCAACTTTTATCAGACTTGTAAAAAAAATATAGATAGCACCTGCAATGTTGAGTAACACTTCCCTCATAGCAATAGTAAGAGCAGCAGCCACAACACTTAAAAAAGTAATAATATAAATTAAATCATCAATATATCGTATAAAAATAAATAAAATAATGAAAAATATAAAAAGTAGAGATAAAAGTTTTTTATAATTTTTTTGCTCTTGATGATTTTCTTTATTATGAGTAAAGTGAAAAATCAACAATGAGAGTATTTTATAAAGTGTATAGGAGATAATTATAATAACTATAGTCATAATATGTTTTGTTAGTATCTCATCTTGATACTCTTGATATTTCTTTTCTAGGTCATCTCTTGCATCCAAAAGATTTTGATAAGTTTTTTCAATGTTTTCAACATATTCATTGAAATACTCTAAATCATCTTTAATAGATGCTATTTTTAGAGTGTTATTTGTTTCTTTTATCTGTAGATTATATGTATTTTGAAAACTAGAACGAGCTAGATAAAAATTATTTTTTAAAACAATATATTTTTGAATTAGCTTATCAAGATTATTTTGAGAACTGCGTACTATAAAATCTTTTAATGATATATTTGGTACTTCATATTTGTACTGCCGCAAAATATTATCGAGATTATTATTCTCATAGAGTTTTAGCTTAGATTTGTAGATTGATATTTTTTTATTTAATTCACCTACTAATAATAAGTTCTTTTCATTTTTTTGTATTTTATTTTCTGCTTTAGCTATATTATTTACAATGATATTATAGTTTTTATAATTTTGATATGTTTTTAACCAAATATTTTGAGTTGTGTTTTGATTTACTTGTGCGTTTATAGTACAGATAAAACAAACGGTCATCAAAAAAAAGAGAAATTTTTTCAATGAAAAGCCTTGTCTGTATTATACAATGCTTGCAATATTTCTAAAATACTCTGTATAGACCTTTTTGTGGTAGTTTCTTGTGCTGTATGGTATCCTATTGTTGGGAGCTGTAGTGTTGTTCCTTGAATAGAACCTTTTGTAGCATGAATAATTTTTCCTAATTCAGTTACACCTAAAGAACCTTTTGTACCAGTTTGCTTCATGATGTTTTTTAAATAAGAATCTTTGAAATGATAGTTGATATTATTTTCTATACAAATACTTTTAATTTTATTTTTTAGAGGCGATCTAAATACACCATTTTCATCTCGGTTTCTTAGTACTATATCTAAACGATTTATATCTTCTACTACTTTGTATGGGCTAGTATCTAAAACAAGTAGTTCATTTGTCACTATGTCAAAGCGTCGAAAATATTCAAGTAAAAATCGCCAACTTTTTCCAGCTTCTTCAGATGCTGTAAAAAATGCAGTTCCTTGATACCCTAAATGATACATATATATTATAATTGCAACTGATATTACATTGTCAAGTTGTGCAGATACCAACTCATCTTCTATTGTTAATTTATCAACAAAAGCAATAGGAGTACCAGGAAATAGATGTGAAAATCCATCTACTTTAAAGATGATATTGTTTCTTCTTTCACATAAAAAAGCATTTTGTATAACTCCCAATCCCAAATAACTCCCAGACCAAGGTTCATAAGCTTGTACTTTTTCATTAACAAATCTATCTGTAAAATTTTTTAATAGACTTTCACTATTTGAATTTCCATTTAAATCTGCTTGATTTTTTGCAATATATGCTGCATATTGAAATTCGTTATCTCCTGTACAAATTAAACCATGTCTATCAGCATGTGCAGAGATATAGCCACTTGTTGGGTTTTCACCTTTTACAACTAAAACACCATCATAATACTCTACATGCAATTCTAGTTCTTCAAGTTCTCTTTTAACTGACATAAAAAAAGGATGTTCCGCCCCAACAACACTTGGAATTCGAATGAGCTGTTTTAAAATATCGTAAAATTTTTCCATTATTCTATTATCTCTTCTGTATTGAGTTCATGAAATTCACTTTGTTCTATTAACTCTTCATTAAAATATTCAATTTTATCTTCTGCTATATTAAGGTTTTTGAAATTTGCAATATGGAAAACAGCATCACCTTCTTGAACAAGAGGAATCTCTGATTTACCTATTATGATACCATCAAAAGGAGAAAGAATTTCATAACTATCATCACCTAATGGTTCATCAATGTAAGCAATAATTTCATTCTCTTTCACAGTATCTCCTAAAGCTTTGATTGTTCGAAGCATACCACTTTCAATAGATCGAATCCACTTACTACTTTTCGTAATGATAGGGACTTTTGGACTCTTTTTTCTTATTACTTTAGGAAGCATCTCATTTGCTCGTAAAACATTTACTAAACCATTTACCCCAATACGAATACTACTTTCATCGAACCTCAAAGCTTCTCCCGCTTCGTACAATAAAATAGGTACACCTTTTTCTTGTGCTATTCCTCGTAAAGAACCATCTCTCAATGCAGAATGCAAAACAACAGGAGCTCCAAAAGCTTTTGCTAAACGAAAAGTATAGTCATTTTCTATATTTGTTCTTACTTGTGGAAGATTTGACTTATGAATTGATGCTGTATGTAAATCAATTCCTAAGTCACATTTTGAAACAATCTCATCAAAAAATATTTTAGCAACACGACCAGCTAAACTCCCTTTGCTACTCCCTGGAAATGATCTATTTAAATCTCTTCTATCAGGTAAATAGCGTGAAAGGTTCATCATCCCATAAACATTTACAACTGGAACTAATACTAATGTTCCACTTAATTTTTTAAGTATATTTAGCTTACGAAATCTTCTAATAATCTCTATCCCATTTAACTCATCACCATGAATAGCAGCACTTACAAATACAGTAGGACCATCTTTCTTTCCTCGAATCACCCTTACAGGTAATTGCGTTGGTGTATTGTAGAGTTTAGGTAACTCAATATTTACAGTTACATTCATCCCTCTAGGAATTTCCACTCCACCAAATATAAATGTTTTAGTAGGCATAACTATGCTCCTATATTATCTCTTTTGATTTTTCGTTTTTTTGTAGGATTGTCTGGTGAATCTGGAGTTACATTTTTTTCAATATAATCCATAATTTTCCCTGCAATATCAATATTTGTTGATTTTTCTATCCCTTCTAATCCTGGACTAGAGTTAACTTCCATAACCAATGGTCCTCGTGATGATGGAATCATATCAACCCCACAAACACCAAGCCCCATAGCTTTAGCAGCAGCAAGAGCAGTACTTTTCTCTTTTCGTGTCAGTTTATGTGCAGTTGCACTTCCACCTTGATGTAAGTTTGATCTAAAATCACCCTCTGCACCTTGTCGTTTCATAGCACCAACAACCTCTCCTCCAACAACTAAAGCTCGTATGTCAGCCCCACCAGCTTCTTCTATAAACTCTTGAACAAGTAAATTTACATCCATTCCATAAAATGCATCTAGTACTGATTTTGCAGCTTTTTCACTATCTACTAAAACTACACCAACACCTTGAGTTCCTTCAAGAATTTTAAGAACCAATGGTGCTCCACCACTTAATTCAATAACATCTTTAGCACTTGATTTATTTGAAGCAAAAACTGTTTTAGGCATATCAACATCAGCTTTTGACATCACTTGTAAACTTCGTAGTTTATCTCTACTTCTTTGTATAGCTAAGTTTCCAGATACACTAAATACATCCATCATCTCAAAGTGTCTTACCATTGCTGTACCATAAAATGTTCTACTTGCTCCAATTCTAGGAATAATAGCATCAGGTGTAGGGAGTTCTTTTCCTTGATAATTTATTTTAAGTTCACCTTTCATAATCTCAATTGAACATTTTAAATAATCAATTATTTTAATATTCCATCCTTTTGATTCTCCAGCTTCAACTAATCTTTTTGTTGAATACAAATTTGGGTTTCTTGATAATATATAAACTGTCATTTTATTTTCCTTCTTCTTTTATGTTTTTACTTAAATATTCCTCTTCTACATCTACTAAGAACTTACCACTTAAAAATCTTCTCCCTATTAACATTGGAAATTTCATATCGGCTCGATTTGTCAAAGATATCACACTTTTGTAGTTTTTACCAAAAAAGTTTACACTCACCTTGATAGATGGGCGTTTTTGGATATGTCCATTGGAACTTTTAACAGTTTTTATTTTGTATATTGGAAATGTCATTCTTTTTCCATGATAAGATTCATGAACTTCATCTAAAAGTGTAAAGCTAACTGTATTTTCTTTTTCGTTTACTATAATTTGATCACAGTGTAAAGCACTAGAGTCAGCTCCTGTATCTACTTTTGCATCTAAGTTAAATAGGTCTAAATCTATTATAGAAATAGTTTCTTTTCGACCTACGATTTTTTTCTCTTTTATCACAATTTTACCCTTAATATTAAAGTTAAATAAATCGTTTATTTTTATTTATATTAAAATTATAAACTAAAAAAATCATTTTTAAGCTAAAAGATTTCTGAAGTTGTTTTTTAATATTATATCCTAGTAATGTAGTATACAATTGTTGCTTAAATTTAGTAACAAAAGAAGGATAAATTTGAAACTATTAATTGTCGAAGATGACTTAAATATTTTATCTCTTTTAGAAAGAGGACTCAAAGAAGATGGCTATGTTATTGATAAAGCTGATAATGGAGAAGACGGTGAGTATTTAGCGTTAATAAATAGTTATGATGTGATAATTTTAGATTGGATGCTTCCTATAAAAAATGGAATTGAGATTTTAAATTCAATGCGTAGAAAAAAAATCAATACACCTGTTTTAATGTTGACAGCAAAAGATGAAGTGTCTGATACGGTACTAGCTTTAAAGTCTGGCTGCGATGATTATTTAACAAAGCCTTTTAATTTTGAAGAATTAGAGGCACGCATTGAAGCTTTACATAGAAGATTTATTAATAACTATAATCAAGAGATAGTCTTCGTAGATGATATTGTAGTGAATCTTAACACTAAAAAAGTTGTAAAAAATGATGTTGAGATTAACTTAAGTATGAAAGAATTTGATTTATTGTATTTATTGTTAGAAAATAAAAATTCATTTGTTTCAAAATCTATGATTGAAAATCTGATGTATACAAATGAACAAATTTTATCTAGTAATGTGATTTCTGTTACAATTCACAATTTGAGAAAAAAAATAGGAGATAATATAATAAAAAATTATAGAGGGTTAGGATATAAAATTGAAATTTAGAAGTTTAAAGCAAAAAATTTTATTTTGGTTTGTAGGAATTATTTCAACAGTATTAATTGTTTTTAGTTTATTACTTTATATTTTACTAGAAGATGGTATTCATGGTGAAATCAAGATGCAAATGGAGAGTAAAACCTCTTTTATTCAAGAAAATATTATTAGTGAATTTCCAGATGAAAAAATTAAGTTATATTCTAAATTATTAAATGTAGAATTTGTTATTTTTAATAAAGGGGAATTATTATATGCCTCCAATAAATTTCCTTTAGAAAATATTGAACTTTATCAAGAGTCTGAAAATATGTTTTTTGTTCATAAAACAAAAAATAATACAGAAGATGCGATACTTCGTACTAAATTTATATCACCATATAAGGGTGAAATTATTTTGTATCTTAAAGAGATTAATAACCAAGCAGAAAAGATTGAACAGGTTTTAATATATCTAAATCCATTATTATTTTTATTATTAATATGGATAGGGAATAATTTGATTGATAAACTTTTAATACCTATTAAAACTCTTACTAGAACAACACAAAAAATTAATATAGAAGATATGCCTAAAAAAATTCATACTCCAAATGAAAATAATGAGATTACTCAATTAATGAATTCATTTAATGATATGATTGAAAGGTTACGAAATGGTATTGAAACTCTTAATAACTTTAATCATGATGTTTCACATGAACTTAAAACGCCAATTACTGTTATAAATACGGCAATAGAATTGTCATTAAGAAAAAATCATGATGTTCAGTATTATAAAAACAGTATAAAAACAATACAATATGAGATAAAGCAAATAGAGAAAATAATAGATGAATTGTTTTTATTTACAAAATATTCTCGAGAAAATATTCAAAGTACTTTTAAATATTCTTATTTAGATTCTATTTTGATAGATGTTATAAGTAAATATGAGAAACAAGCAGCTGATAAAAATATACTTTTAACTATAAAAAAAATTGAAAATATTAAAAAGAGTGTAAATCCTTTATTAATTAATATTATTTTTTCTAATTTAATTGATAATGCTATTAAATACACATCTAAAGAGAAAGAGATAAACATCGAACTTTTTGCAGAAAATAATCATGCTTATTTCCGTATAGAAGATGAAGGTATTGGTATTCAAAAAGAGCATCTTGATAAAATTACAGACAAGTTTTATCGTGTAGATGAATCTCGTAATAAAAAAATTAATGGATTTGGTCTTGGTTTATCAATCGTCAAAAATTTTATTGATCTTCATAATGCAAATTTAGATATTCAGTCAATATATAATAAAGGAACAACTATTACCGTTAGATTCTAAATCTTAACTCTCATTTAACTTTCAAGAATTAATATTCTATAAAATCGATATAAGGATATTAATCTTGAAAAAAATTTTCACACAACTTTTTAAATACTACTTTTCCCTCATTAGTATATTTTTTATTGGCAGGCTCGTTTTATTTATTATTTTTTATGATAATTTTAAAACAGAAAGCTTTAATTATTGGCTTACTTTTCTTTATGGACTTAGAATGGATACCATAACTGCAAGTACATTCTTACTTTTACCCGTATTCCTAATAACATTGAGTCCCAAAAAAATAGAGCATACAATTAATAAAATAATAAAATACTATTTTTTAATTATTATATCATTGATGATATATATAGAAATTGCAACTATACCATTTTTCTTTCAATATGATGTTCGACCAAATTATTTATTTGTAGAATACTTAGAATACCCAAAAGAGGTGTTTTCAATGATATTCGAAGAATATAGAATAGAATTGTCAATCGCTCTCATCTCAATTACATTTTTCATATACTTGTATTTAAAAAACTATGAAAATGGTTTTTTAGAGTTATTTAAAGTATCATATATCAAAAGAGTAGCATTACTTTTACCTTTATTATTAATTTTATTTATGGGGATACGATCATCATTTGGACATAGAGGTGCGAACACTTCAGATGCTATGTTTAGTACTAATAGAATATTAAATGAAATTACAAAAAACAGTTTACATAGTGTTCTATCTGCAGTATATGTGAATGTTAAACATGGAACTAAAAATCTGCTCAAAAGATATGGAAAGATAGATATAAATGAAGCAATATCTATAGTTGAAAAAAGTTTAAATATTCAATCTATCAATCAAAATGAACCACTTAACAGGTTAGAAAAAAGTCATTTTAGTACAAGAAAACCGAAAAATGTCGTGATATTTATACAAGAGAGTTTGGGATATCAGTTTGTTGAGCCTTTAGGTGGGGAAAAAGATATTACACCAAATTTAAACAGATTATATAAAGAGGGGATATCTTTTAAAGATCTTTATTCAAATGGTACAAGAAGTATTAGAGGACTTGCTGGATTAGTTTCAGGTAACTTTTCAGTTCCAGGCAAAGGTGTATTAAAAAGAAATAAATCTCAAAAGGATTACTTCACAATTGCAAAATTACTTCAACCTTTGGGTTATCACACATCTTTTATTTATGGAGGAGAGAGTCGTTTTGATAATATGAAAGGGTGGTTTCTAGGTAATGGCTTTGATGAAGTTATTGATAGTGAAAAGTTTAAAAATCCATCTTTTGTAGGCACTTGGGGTGTTGCTGATGAAGAAGTAGTTGATAGAGCAAATGAAGAATTTAAAAAACTTTATGCAAATAATCAAAAGTTTGCATCAGTTATATTTTCTACTTCAAATCATTCACCATTTGATTTTCCTGAAAATAAAATAGAACTTGTCAAAAATGCTCCTAAAAAAAGTGTCAAAAATGCTATTAAATATGCAGATCTTGCAATAGGAAAATTAATAGACAATGCCAGAAAAGAGGATTATTACAAAGACACTATTTTTGTAGTTGTTGCAGATCATAATGTAAGAGTATATGGAAATAGTATGGTTCCTATTGATATGTTTCAGATACCTGCTGTTATTTTAGGGGAAGGAATCAAACCTTTTGAATATCAAAAAATAGCAACACAACCCGATGTATTGGCTACAACACTTGATTTGATGGGTTTAGATGTAACATATCCTATTATGGGTCATTCAATTTTTAGTGATAAAAAACAGAATCTAGCTCTTATTCAGTTTAATGATTATTATGCATTAAGAAAGGATAACAAAGTATCTATTTTACGCCCAAATAAACCTGCTGTTACATTTTTGTATGATAAAAAACAACTCATAAAAACTAGCTCGGATGAAAATTTAGAAAAAGAACTGTTATCATATATTTTAGTACTTGATCATATGTATAATAAAAAGCTTTATAAGTAAAGGTTGATGATGAAATACATACAAAATATGACACAACCAAAACTTATTTTATTTATAGTACTTTTTATAGTCTTTTTTGATAATTATACTTTTTATACTAATGTGTTACAAGTTTATCCTATAAATACGGATAATACAGGTTTTTTACTATCGTTACTAGTTCTTTTAATAGCAATCAACATCTTGCTTTTTACAATAGTGAGTTCTAAATATACAACAAAAGTTATATTAATAATAGTACTTATGATTTCATCGTTAACCAATTATTTTATGAATACATATCATATCATAGTTGATGATGATATGATACGAAATGTGCTACAAACAAATATAAATGAATCTATGGATTTATTTTCAATAAAACAATTATTATATCTCTTGTTTTTAGGAGTAATTCCTTCTTATTTTGTATACAAAGTAAAAATTAATTATAGAATATGGCATAAAGAATTATTGAGTAAATTAGTTTATATTTTAATGAGTTTATTATTAATAGGAATGACAACGGTAATATTTAGTAAACATTACACTTCATTCTTTAGAGAACATAAACCATTGAGATATAATACAAATCCTACTTATTGGATTTATAGTATAGGGAATTATATAAATAAAACAGTAAATAGTGGTTCATTAGAACTTAAAAAAATAGGTAAAGAAGCCATTGTAATTGAACATACTAAAAATGAAAAGGAAAATCATACGGAATTAGTCATACTCGTAGTTGGTGAAGCTGCAAGAGCTGATCATTTTTCATTAAATGGTTATGATAAAAAAACTAATCCTTTACTTGAAAAAGAAGATATTATCAATTTTTCCAATATGTTTTCATGTGGAACAAGTACAGCATATAGTGTACCTTGTATGTTTTCCATTTATGATAGAAAAGATTATAATTACAAAAAAGGAATTTCTACTTATAATATTCTTGATGTATTACAATCTACTAAAGATATCCAAATACTTTGGAGAGATAATAATTCAGATAGTAAAGGTGTTGCACTAAGAGTACCTTATGAAGACTATAAAACATCAGATAAAAATACTATTTGTGAAGATAATAGTGAATGTAGAGATGAAGGGATGCTCGTTGGATTAGATGATTATATTTCAAAAAATAAGGGAAAAGATATTTTAATAGTCTTACATCAAATGGGAAATCATGGTCCGGCCTATTATAAAAGATATCCAAAAAGTTTTGAAAAATTTACGCCAGTTTGTAAAACAAATCAATTAGAAAAGTGTACAAAAGAAGAGATAAGCAATGGATATGACAATGCACTTTTATATACAGATTATTTTTTAAGCAAAACAATAAATCTTTTAAAAAAATATGACAATACACATGAAACTGCAATGATATACATGAGCGATCATGGGGAAAGTTTAGGTGAAAATGGTGTGTATCTCCATGGTTTACCATATTTTATGGCACCTGATTCTCAAAAACACATAGGCTCATTTATCTGGTTTGGGGATGAAATGAAAAAAGATATGCCATTAGAAAAAATAAAACAGAAAAAAGATGATGAGTTTTCACACGACAATCTATTTCATACTTTATTATCTTTATTTGAAGTTGAGACAGAAATCTATGATAAAAGTAAAGATATTATAAATGGAGATTAAAAAACAGTTATTCATTACTTCAATTATATTAGTAGTGACAATTATAGTATTTGGAGTGACAGATTTTGATCTTTATGTACAAGATATGTTTTATAATGTTAAAACAAAAATGTGGATTTTAGAACATGATTCTCAACCTTGGAAATTTATATTTTATGATGGAATAAAGCGACTACTAATTATCATCGCGTTAGTTTTTTTAATCTTAATAATATTTTTTAAAAAGAATGAAAGAATTAAAAAATATAAAAATGGAATATTAGTTATTGTTTTATCTTCTATTTTGATTCCTTTATTTATTGGTGGTTTAAAGAAGTCCACAAATATGCCTTGTCCAAAAAACGAGATTCAGTATTTAGGTAATATGGCTAGAACAGCAGTATGGGAAAAGTATTCTGAACCATACATGAGTATGAAACATATTTCATGTTGGCCAGCAGGACATGCTAGTGGAGGATTTGTACTACTTAGTTTTTATTTTTTTTTTAAAACAAAAAGGAATAAATTACTATCATTATTTATTGCATTATCTGTAGGATGGAGTATGGGGTTTTATAAAATGATTATAGGCGATCATTTTTTTAGTCATACACTTATAACAATGTTAATATCTTGGCTTTGTATACTTTGCTTACATTCAATTTGTGTGAAAAGGAATCTAAAGTGAGACAAATTATTATCTATTTTATAGCATTAATGATTTTAGATATAATACTCGTTAAACAAGGAAATTTAAACTTTAGTATTATAACAATTTGTTTAACTATAATATTTTATTTTTCCACAAAGAAAGAGTTACAAAAATATAATAAAAATATATAATTTTATCTAAGGAGATACATTGAGAAATCAACCAAAATATAATTTCTTTAAAAATACATCATATGCAATTGCAGGATTGAAAGATATCATTACTACAGAAACATCATTTAAAATTGAATTAATTCTAATGATTATACTTTTACCAGTAATATATTTAGTTGATATATCACTAGTTGAAAAATCATTACTATTTATCTCTCTTATGGGAATGTTAATTGCTGAATCTATTAACAGTGCAATCGAAAGAGTTGTTGATTTAGTTACCTTAGAATACCATGAGATGGCAAAAAAAGCCAAAGATGTTGGAAGTGCGATAGTATTTTTGAGTATTATTGTTTTTATAGTAATTTGGGTAACAATATTATGGAACATTTGAGTTAATGTTCTCATTAACATTTTTCACTCTACCCACTCCAATTGATCGTAGTATCTTTTTGGATTGCTTGTAGAGATTGCTTTAAAGTGTTTATAGTAGTTGAATTTTTTATCATCTATATAAGGACTTAACTCTTCTCTATCTACATCATCTTCGTATGCTTTTTTTACGCTATCTCTTAAAATTGTTAAGTATTCTAAAGTAGGTTTATATGAGTTTTTATCATACTCAAAACCATGTCCACCTAAAACATACTTTACATTCATATTTTTAAGATTATTGAGTGCTTCTATCCAGTTGTCTACATTACTGTATTTTCCGTACTTTATCATACGACCATTAAATATGATGTTTCCTGCAAAGATAAAATCATCTTTTGGAACATATACAGCTATATCAGAAACAGAGTTTGAACCAGCACTTAGTTTTAAAATTTCTATATTTTGTTTGCTACCTTTTATGATATATTTATCATCAGTTAAAATATCCGGTTGTACTACTTTAGAGTTTTTGTATTCTTCTTTTGTGGTTACCTTTGGGATACGATTAAATTTATCTGGATTTTCCTCTAGTTCTTGTACTATAGTTTTATGTCCAATAATAGGGATATTGTTCTCTTTATAAAAACTTGCTCCCGTGTATCTATCATCATGAAAGTTTGTAGCTATTACATGACTTACTTTTTTGTTTGTATTAGTTTTTATAAATTGATTTAACTCTTTTGCAAAATTGTATGTAGGACCTGGTTCTATTACAACTACGCTATCTCCTATATCAATATAACACACATTTGAAACAAAACCTTTATTTTGTTTCATTGGTGGATTTAAATCACCTATGAAACAAGTAGTGTCTTTTGTAATTTTTACTGGCTCTAAAGTATAGATATTTGCAAATAAACTAGAAGCTAATACAGCTGATGCTAAAAGTATTTTTTTCATATATTTTTGCCTTTATTTTTGCATAAATTCGATAATTTCATCAACACTTAGAACTTTACCTGTACTTTTTACAACACCATCGATTACTAAACCTGGAGTACTCATCACACCATAATTCATAATATCAACAATATCATCAACTTTTACAATCTCATGAAATCCACCAACTTTAGCTACTGCTGCTTTTACTTTTGTCTCTAACATTGTACATTTTGAACATCCTGTTC
>Ga0193963_1000984_pt1 | contig 14452 bp, 12 predicted proteins | sample FB_6_MG_FD_140359 | JGI IMG/M metagenome (GOLD analysis project Ga0193963, IMG submission 140359) | Microbial mat bacterial communities from the Broadkill River, Lewes, Delaware, United States - FB_6_MG | ecosystem: Environmental > Aquatic > Freshwater > River > Microbial mats | place: USA...
CATGTATTTTTTCATTTTAGCTTCATAACCCATATCTTTAGGATTATATAAAGATAGTTTCACGCCCTTAGGTAAATACTGTTGTTTTGTATATCCATAAGGATAGTCATGAGGATAAATGTAATGTTCACCATGCTTTAAATTTTTAGAAGCCTTATAACTTCCGTCTTTTAAATGTAGAGGAACTTCTGTATTGCATCTATCGACAGATTCATATGCTTTATTAATACCCTTGTATGCTGCGTTTGATTTCGGGGCACAACAGATATATGTTACTGCTTGAGCAAGTGGTATTCTAGCCTCAGGCATACCTATAATATCTAATGCTTGAAATGCACTTACCGCTACTTGCAAAGCTCTTGGATCTGCATTTCCTACATCTTCTGATGCACATATTATTATTCTTCTAGCAATGAACTTTGGATCTTCTCCAGATTTTAACATCTTCGCCAACCAAAATAAAGCTGCATCACTGTCTGAACCTCTCATACTTTTTATAAAAGCTGAAACCGTATCATAATGATTATCACCATTTTTATCATATAAAAATTTTTTGACTTGAATGCATTCTTCTGCTATCTCAATAGTAAAGTTTATTTCACCTTCAAAATTCGATTCAGTAGTAGTTAAACCTATTTCTAATGCACTCAAAGCCTTTCTCACATCACCATTACAATTTCGAACAATATGTTCTAATGCTCCTTCACCAACAATGATTTTTTCTTTTCCAAAACCTTTATCATCATCAAATATCGCTTTTTTCAAAACTTCTAAGATATCTTCTTCATTAATATTCTTAAATTCAAAAATCAATGACCTAGATATAAGCGCAGAATTAACTTCAAAATAAGGATTCTCAGTGGTTGCTCCTATAAGAATTATAGTTCCATTTTCTACATATGGAAGTAAAGCATCTTGCTGAGCTTTATTAAACCTATGTATCTCATCGATGAAAAGGATAGTTCTTCTTTTCATGAAAACTATATTTTTTTCAGCAGAATCAATCTTTTCTTTTATATCTTTTATTCCGCTTGTAACAGCATTTAAAGAAGTAAAAGTATTATCTGTCATATTAGCAATGATTTTCGCCAAAGTAGTTTTTCCAGTTCCCGGAGGCCCATAAAAAATTGCTGATGTCAATTTATCTGATTGTATAGCTCTAGTAAGAATTTTTCCCTCACCAATTATATGTTTTTGACCAACAAAATCTTCTAATTTTTTTGGTCTCATTCTTTCAGCTAAGGGATTAGTATTCAAAGCGTTTTTTTCTAATTCCATATCGAAAATACTATAATTCATTTTCACTATCTACTTTCCTTGTGATAGTAAATACTGGCCCCTTTGTTTTCGTTACTTTTTCTTCGTATTTTTTTAAAATAATTGAACTTACAATCAAAGATGATATACCTAATAATCCACTTATTAATTGGTATTTTCCTTGAAATATAATCCAAAAAAACGCTATAGTTGTTACCATGATGGCCAATGGAATTCCATATAAAATTGCAGATAATTTCAAAATATTTACATTTTCAGATACTATTTCAACACTATCTCCAATATTTATACCATCTATAGTATCTAATTCGATGTTAACTTGCTTAACATCGCAACTGAGCGTACAACCTGCACAATTTTCACCACATGCAGAAGGTCTTTTAATACTAACAATAGCTTTATTGTTTTTTATATCTTTTACAGTTCCTATTTGATCCATATCTACCTCTTAATTTCTTTTACTCTATAAAATAATTAATTACATATGAAGCTAGAATAAGTCCAGCAGTTCCAGGGACAAAAGCTGAGCTCCCTAAAATGTTTCCATTTAATAACGGATCTTCTTTAGAATACACTACTGTTAACTTTTTAACTCCACGTTTTTTTAACTCTTTTCTCATTTTTCTAGCAAATGGACATACTGAAGTATTATAGATATCATCAATCAATAAATTTTCAGGGTGAACCTTTTTTGCTGTTCCACAAGAAGTTATTATATTTATATTTCTATCATAACAATGTTTTATTAAAGAAAGCTTTACTTGCATGTCATCTATAGCATCTATCACAAAATCTATATCATCTGTAACAAGTTTTTCAATATTTTCTTTAGTTAATCTCTGATTTAAAATTTTTAAATCTACTTCTGAATTTATTTTTATAATATTTTCACCAATAACTTCAGCCTTTGATTTACCAACTGTGGTATCATCACAATGAAGTTGTCTATTCATATTAGTAATATCATATTCATCAGAATCCATAATAATTATATGTCCAACAAAGCTTCGAGCTATTGCCTCGGAAGCATAGCTACCTACACCACCGAGACCTATTATCATAACTTTTTTATCTTTTAAACTTGTAACCTTATCTTCTCCATACAGAGAATTCATTCTATTTCTTTTACTCATTTTCATTAACTCTACTTTTTTACTAATTTTCTTCTATATTTACTTTTATGCTTAATTCGCTTAGTTGTTTATCAGTAATTTTATTTGGAGCTCCTGTCATAAGACAAGTTGCACTTTGAGTCTTAGGAAATGCAATAACGTCTCTAATATTTTCAGTGTCAGTTAAAAGCATAGTTAATCTATCTAAACCATATGCTAATCCACCGTGTGGTGGTACTCCATATTTGAAAGCTTCAAGCAAGAATCCAAATTTTTCATTGGCTTCTTCATCACTTAAGCCTAGAGCTTTAAACATTCTCTCTTGAACATCTGAATTATTAATTCTAATACTTCCTCCACCCATTTCATCACCATTTATAACTATATCATAGGCTTTCGCTCTTGCATTAGCTTGATTAGTCTCAATAGTATCTAAATCTTCATCTAAAGGTGCAGTGAATGGGTGATGTTTTGCTACATATCTATCATCTTCTTCGCTATACTCAAATAATGGGAAGTCTGTAATCCAAACTAATTTAAAATCATTATGTTGAATCAAATTCAATTCTCTAGCTAATTCAATTCTAAGTGAACCTAAAGCTGTACATACAACATTATATTTATCTGCTATAGCAAATACTAAATCTCCATCTTTCATTTGCATATTTGTTTTTACTGCAGCTAACTCATCTTCACCTAAAAACTTAGCTATAGGAGATGATATTTGACCTTCTTCTAATTTGAAGTAACTCAATGCTTTTGCGCCAACTGTTTTTACATATTTCTCTAATTTCGATAATTTTTTACGAGAAAATTCATTTGCTCCATTTTCCACTTTGATACATTTTACACATCCACCATTAGCAACAGTTTCTTTGAATGCATTAAATGCAGAATTTTCGAAAACTTTAGAAATATCATGCATTTCTAATCCAAATCTTAAATCTGGTTTATCAGAACCGTATTTATCCATAGCCTCTTTGTATGGCATTCTATCTATAGGTAATTTAATATCAATTCCTTTTATTTCTTTAAATAATTTTGCTAGTAACTCTTCATTTATTGATATAATATCTTCAACATCTACAAAACTCATTTCCATATCTAGTTGTGTAAACTCTGGTTGTCTATTAGCTCTTAAATCTTCATCTCTAAAACATCTAACAATTTGATAATATCTATTAAAACCTGAAACCATCAACATTTGTTTAAACAATTGAGGTGATTGAGGTAATGCATAAAATTTTCCTTCGTTAACTCTACTTGGAACAAGATAATCTCTTGCACCCTCTGGAGTAGGTTTTGTTAAAAAAGGAGTTTCAATTTCATTGAACTGATTTTCATACATGAAATCTCTAATTATTTTTGATATTTTGGCCCTTGTTAACAATCTATTTTGAACTGAAGGTTTTCTTAAATCTAAAAATCTATATTTCAATTTCATAGTTTCAGAAACTGTATCATCATCTTTTACATAAATAGGAGGAGTTTGAGCTTCATCTAAAATTCTCAATTCATTTGCATATATCTCTATTTCTCCAGTAGGCATATCAGAGTTTTTCGAAGTTCTTTCTCTTACTTCTCCACATACTGCAATAACATACTCACTTCTTAAGTTATTTGCCTTTTCAAAGCTTTCTTTATTATATTCAGTATCAAAAACAATTTGAACTAAACCAGAAACGTCTCTTAAATCAGCAAATACTAATCCACCTAAATTTCTTCTCTTTTGTACCCAACCCATAAGTACAACTTTTTCACCTACATTGCCGATTCGTAAATCTCCGCACATGCCTGTTCTTCTTAAGTTACCCATTTTTTCCATTCTTTCACCTCATTAATTTATTTTTAGGGACTACATAATTTTGGACACAAAAAAACTCATCCCAAACAATAGGGACGAGTAAACCCGCGTTGCCACCCTAATTAGATTAATAAATCAATCTCACTTAATTAGTTATGCTTTTTCACAGGTGTCTTCATTACTTTTCAAACATGGCTCACACCAACCGCCAATTCTCTTTGTTATCCAAAATAATTACTATTCCTGCAGCAATATATATACTTAGTTAGATATTATCATACCTGTATTCTTGTGTCAAGGATTTTATTAAATTTTCAACATTCACTGCTTTCATTGAAAAAACTTATCTATCTCTTCATAAAAGCTAAACCTAGCTTTCTTACTACCATTAAAAATTTCATGTTTTGTACCCAAAATATTTACTAATTCACAATTAGATTTTTCCACAAATTCATCTATGCTTTTATTTCTAACCATGGTATCTTCTTCTGCTTTAAATAACAAAATAGGAATATCAATATTAGCAATGTTTTTAGTCTTGAAAATATAATTTATTCCTTTATAACTCTCATTTAACCATTTATAAGTTCCGCCATATGTTCTATAATATTTATTTTCTTTTCTCTTATTAAATACATATTTATACCTAGCTTCAGATAAACAAGAACTACCGTTAAATACATATTCATCATCAAATCCATGCTGACCTTTATTATATTTTTGTTTTCTTTGAGTTTTACTAACTACACAAGATATTACCTTTGGAAGCCAATCAGGGTATTTTCTCCCATTTATTCCTAACATAGGTGATGATAATATAAGCTTATCAAATAACTTCGGATATTTTTCTACTGTCATTGCTGCAATAGCTCCTCCCATACTATGAGAATACAAATATTTTGGCATATCATTAATTACTATATTTTCCGTGAATTCTTTTAAACTTTCAACATATTCATTAAAATCTTCTATGTGTACTTTATCTAAATCTTCTATGAGACGCTCAGAATAACCATGCCCTATATGCTCTAACATGTAAATTGAATATCCCATATTGTACAATATATATATAAGTTCATAATATTTATCTACAAACTCACAAAATCCATGAGATATTACAATATTAGCATGAGCTTCTTCATTTATATAGGAATAGTAATTAACAATATGACCATATGAATTAGTAAAACATCCATTCATTTCAACTTGCTTCACGAATGGTTCAACTAGTATTTCCATAGATTCCTGAAAATTTTCTTCCATAACAATCTGTCTCTTTACTATATCATTTAACATTAATATACTTCTCCCTCACATTTATTGCTACATCTGGATAGTTCGTGATAATAGATGTTACTCCACTTTCAAGACACATAAGCATGTATTTTTCTTCGTTCACTGTCCAAACATTGATGTCTATATTTTTTTCTCTGCATTCTTTCAAATATCCATCATACTGTATATTGTATAGAGCAGGGTGTAAAGCCATAACTTCATATTTTTTAGCATAGTTAACAACATCTAATATACCATCTGCATATAAGAACCCCAGATAAGCATCTTTATCATAATTTTTAATTTTTAAAACACTTTCATGATTAAAAGATGAATACAATATTTTATTCTTATCATAGTTTTTTTCAACTAAAGCTACTACTTTTTCTTCTATCGGATAGAAAAAAATACCTGTTTTCAGTTCAATATTTATATCCATATCGTATGGTTTCAAAACTTCAAATACTTCTAACAAAGTGGGTATATGAGATGTAAAGCCTTCCATATTATTAGAAAAATCAAATTCTTTAAGTTCTTTCAATGTATAGTCTTTTACGAAACCACTGCCGTTACTAGTTCTATCTATTTTTTCATCATGAATAACTACTATTTGTCCATCTTTGGTCATCTGAACATCTAACTCAACACCATCAGCACCCATCTCAGCTGCCAATTTAAAAGCTTCTAACGTATTTTCAGGTGCATAAGCACTTGCTCCTCTATGAGCATATATTTTTGTTTTCATATTAAATTTTCATCCTCCAATTTATACTTCAATACTAGTATATCAAAATAATTGATTATGTCAATATATTTGCATTCAACAATTATCCTAATCTTGACTTTAATTTGAAATTATGATAGTATACGTAGGAATTCTTATTATATGAAGCAAGTGAGAATCTTGCACAAGGCCGTTACTGTATTTAGGGTTACCTATAAGTCAGATCTATAATTAGATATCAAATCTCTGCGGCGCCCGGAGTACATATGATACTATGTCGACGTTGCCTGAGATTTTAGGCGCGATTTTTTTCGCAAAAAAATAATTACATAAGGAGATTTATATGTTTAAATCAAAAAAACTTTTAGCTCTAATATTAGTTATAGCTATGTCATTAACACTTTTCACTGCTTGCGGTGAAAAAACAGAAGCACAAGATCAACCTGCACCTTCAGAGGAAAACACTGAAAACGTAGCAAACAATGAAAATAATGAAGAAAATTTCGATGGTCAGTTAGTTTTCGATCACAGCATGGAATTAGTTTATGCAAAGAATTTCAAAGTGGATTACTATAAAGGTGGCTACAAAAAACTAACTATCCTAAATGATTCAGAAGGTGAAAAAAACTACCATCAAGAGATACTTGTAATTCCAGAAGGAATGTCTAAACCAGAAGAAATAGCTGAAGATACAATAGTTCTACAAGCTCCAGTATCAAATATGCTTATATCTTCTACACCGACTATGTCTTTACTTAATCACATCAATAAATTAGATAGAGTTTCTCTAGTTACAACGGCAGCTGACAAATGGTATTTAGATAACATCAAAGAAAAAGTTGAGAATGGAGATATCAAATATATAGGTAAATATAAAGAACCTGATTATGAAATAATAACTTCTCAAGCACCTCAACTTGCAGTTTTCTCAACAATGCTACTACATGTTCCTGAGGTTGGAGAAAAATTACATGAAGTGGATGTTAATTACGTTTTAGATCAAGCATCATACGAATCACATCCAATGGCAAGAACTGAGTGGATGAAGTTCTACGGAGCATTATTTGATTGTGAAGATGAAGTAAATGAAGCTTTTAACCTTCAAGATGCATACTTGAAAAGTTTTGAGTTAGATACTGATAACGACGAAACTACAGCAATTTTTTACATCACATCTAAAGGTACTTTATATGCTAGAAAAGGCGGAGATTATATGGCTCAAATGCTTAATTTAGCGGGTGGAACTTACTTATTTAAAGATTTAGAACCTGAAAGCACCGGAAGTCAAAAAATGACTATTGAAGAATTCTACGCCCAAGCTCAAGATGTAGATAATATTATATATGTTTGGTCTCTAGGTGGAAAACCTGAAACACTTGATGATTTTATTGCTAAGAACGAATTATTTGAGGACTTTAAAGCAGTTAAAAACGGAAATGTATTCTGTTTCACTAAAGACTTTTTCCAAGCATCAGATAATATGGGAAGAATGATAAAAGATATCAATGCTGTATTAAAAAGTGACGAGAATACAGACTTCAGTGACATCAAATATTTATTTAGATTAACTAATTAATAGATATTATGAAAAATGAAAATTACAAACAAATTATGAGATTTTCGTTTGTAATGATTATACTGATAATATTATTCTTGGCATTATGTGTTATGAATATAAACACTGGAAGTGTACATATTAGCACGAAAGAAATTTTGAAAATTCTTTTCGCTGGTCCTAATAACACTGAAGTAGATCTTGGTAATATTAAAATATATTACAATATTATTTGGAAAATAAGATTACCAAGACTTTTAGGAGCTGCTCTGTTAGGAGGAGCTCTTTCAGTATCAGGTTTATTGTTACAAACTTTCTTTAGAAACCCAATTGCTGGTCCATTCGTTCTAGGAATATCTTCTGGTGCAAAAATGATAGTGGGATTTGTTATGCTTATATTATTTCAATACATGAAATCAATATCATCTCTAACTCTTGTTACCGCTTCATTTGTTGGTTCATTAATATCAATGGGTTTAGTACTTATATTCGCAAAAAAAGTAAAAAACATGTCTGTTCTACTCATAGTTGGTATCATGATTGGATATATATGTTCTGCAATAACTAACTTTTGCATAACTTTTGCTGATGAACTTGATATAGCCAATTTAACTAACTGGTCTTTAGGTTCTTTTTCTGGAATGAGTTGGTCCAATTTAAAAATTGCTGCAGTTATAATAATTATCTCTTTTATAGGTTCCATGTTAATTTCAAAACCTATAAGTGCATATCAATTAAATGAAGAATATGCAAGAAGTATGGGAATTAATATTAAACTACTAAGATGTCTTTTAATACTGATATCTAGCATATTATCAGCTACAGTAACTGCTTTTGCTGGTCCAATATCTTTTGTAGGAATAGCGGTGCCACACATTTCTAAACTGATTGTTAATTCGTCAAAACCTATCATTACTATACCTACAACTTTTTTATCGGGAATGGTTTTTTGTTTATTATGCGATTTAATAGCTAGAACCGTTTTCGCACCAGTAGAACTGTCATTAAGCACTGTAACAGCAATTTTTGGAGCACCGATAGTAATTTCGTTACTAGTAAAAAAACAGAGGAAAATATAATGGATAAAATATATTTATCTGCTGATTCACTTAATGTTGGATATAGCAATAAAACACTTATAAAAGATATAAATTTTCATGTCAAAAAAGGTGAGATATTATCTCTAATAGGTCCTAATGGATCTGGAAAATCAACAATATTGAAAAGCATAACCAAACAACTAGAAACTATTGCCGGCACTGTTTATATTGAAGGGAAAGAATTTAGTAAAATATCCAATAAAAATCTTGCAAAAAAAATGGCCGTTGTTTTAACTGATAAAATAACTCCTGAAATAATGACATGTCGAGAAGTTGTATCTATAGGTAGATATCCATATACTGGATATTTCGGAAAATTATCTGAAAAAGATTCTATAATTGTAGATGAAGCCATTAAAATGGTTAATGCTGATGAAATAGCTGATAAAGATTTCAATAATACTTCTGATGGTCAAAAGCAAAGAATAATGTTGGCCAGAGCAATTTGCCAGCAACCAGAAATAATAATTTTAGACGAACCAACTTCATATCTTGATATAAAATTTAAAATTGAATTGTTAGAAATATTAAAAAAAATGTCTAGAGAAAAAAATATAACAATAATCATGTCTCTACATGAAGTAGATTTAGCGTCTAAAATTTCCGATAAAATTATGTTTGTCAAAGGCGATGTAATTTCGAAATTTGGTTCACCTGAAGACATATGCACTACTACTAATATCAATAATTTATATAATTTAAATAATGGTACATTTAATATAAATTTTGGCAGCGTAGAACTATCAGGTGTAAAAGAAAATCCCAAAGTCTTTATTTTATCTGGAAATGGTAAAGGGATACCTATATTTAGATATCTACAAAAACAAGGTATAGCATTTTACACTGGCCTTTTATATGAGAATGATGTAGATTATCAATTAGCATCTGATTTAAGCTCGGAAGTTTTTAGCATTCCTGCTTTTGAAGATGTTAGTACAGATAAGCTAATTGCATGTAAAAACGCAATATTAAAATGTGACAAACTTATAAATCCATCTATAGAGATAAAAAAACATAATACTTTTCAAAAAGAATTAATTGATTTTGCAGTTCAAAACAATATTATAATTGAAAATTGGTCTTAACTATAAATGGTTATTAGAATGTATATATTCTAATAACCATTTTTTTAATATTTTTAATTATACTATTCAATCTTTATAAAAATTATATAGATGTCAATCCTGATTTTAAAATGATTTTTCTAATCCAAGGAACATACATCAAAAGTTCCTTTATTCTCTTTGCAATTAATTTAATTCTTATCTTCCTAGTACTACTTTTATATTTTTTTACAACATCCAAATTTTTATTGCTTATTGCTTTATTTAAATATTTAGATAATTTTTCTGCTGTTATAAAGGCATAACTTATACCTTCCATTGAACTTGGGCTGATATATCCTGCCGCTTCTCCAATTAAAAAAATATTATTCTTTCCATGACAAAAACTTGAAAATGACTTAGGCCTCAGAACAATACAAGCCTCAGTTTTTAGTACATCACCTAACTCTATTCCCACTCTTTTTAATCTATCTTTCTGCAAATCAAAATTCTTGCGAGAATTTTGTTTCTTGAAAGCCCCACCGTATATAAGTTTTCCGTCTTTAGATATAGTCCATGAACAAACCGGACTCGTTTTTTCATCAAATATACAAGAGTACATGGCGTTCATATCATCATTAAACCATTGCTGTATAGCAACATATTCTCTGGTTTTAAGTTTTTTAAAGAAATTATTTCTAACCATTGAATTTGCCCCATCTGAACCCACAACTATTTTTGTCAATATCTTTTCCTCAATTTTACCATCAGAAATAGTTAATTCATATAAGTTTTCTTTTTCCAAAATATTTCTACATCTGCTATTTCTATACTCTACTCCATCTACTAAACTCACAAGCCATTTATCGAACTTATATCTATCTATATTAATATAGTTTCTATAATAGTCTTTAACTTGTTTGCTCTCTAAATCCATTGTTTTAACAGACATTATTTGAGGATTTACTAAAACATCTTTTGGTATATTTAACCCATATTCAGCAAATTTAACTTGAGCATCAGGAGAAATAATTCCACCACATACTTTTCCACTATTATTATCATCTAGAAGAAGTATTTTATATTTTTTATCTAACATCCTAGCCAGAGTTGCACCACTTGGTCCAGCTCCGATAATTACTATATCATAATTTTTCATATCTCATCCTTTTGTTTTATTATATATATTATATATTCTTTACATTTAATAGTCAATCTTTATATATGCTTAATAAAATTTCATATTAAGAAATATTAATTTAATTTACATAGAGGCAAAATTTTGATATACTTAAGTAGATTGGAGGCGATTATATGAAAGAGATATATCTAGCAGGAGGATGTTTTTGGGGAATGCAAGCATATTTTGATAAAAAACCTGGAATAATAAAATCAGAAGTAGGATATGCAAATGGATATACAAAACACACTAATTATGATGAAGTATGTTCTGGTATAACTAATCATGCTGAAACTATCCACATAACATTTGACGAAGATATAATAACACTAGATCAAATATTAGATCTATTTTGGAAAATAGTAGATCCTACTTCTTTGAATAAACAAGGAGGGGATAAAGGAACTCAGTACAGAACAGGAATATTCTATATAAATAATAATGATTTAATAATATTACAAAATTCTCTTGAAAAAGAGCAAGCATTACATACTAAAAAAATTGTAACTGAAGTTTTACCTTTAACTAATTTCACAAGAGCAGAAGAATATCATCAGAAATATCTTGAAAAAAATCCCAACGGTTATTGTCACATCAAACTAGATTAAGGAGGAAACATGAGAGATTATATTCTAATGACTGATTCTACTATCGATTTAAAAGCTGAAATGATAGAGGAGTTAAATTTAAAAGTAATACCGCTACAATTTACTATGGATGATGTAACCTATACTGATTATAATGATCATCGAGAAATGTCTTGCACAGACTTCTATAGTAATCTAAAGGAGGGGAAATTACCTACAACCTCACTTATTAACTCAAGCAGATTTGTAGAATTTTTCGAACCAGAGCTGAGAGATGGAAAAGATATATTATACATATGTTTTTCATCAGGACTTAGTGGTACATACAATTCATCTAGAATGGCTGTAGATGAATTAAGAAGTAAATATCCTGATAGAAATATTAAAACTGTAGATTCTAAAGCAGCTACTATGGGCGAAGGCCTTTTAGTATATTTAGCATCTAAACAAAAAGAAGAAGGAAAATCACTTGATGAAGTATATGAATGGGTTATAAATAACAGAGACCATATATGCCATCATTTTACTGTAAATGATTTATTTCATCTTCATAGAGGAGGCAGAGTTTCTAAAGCTGCTGCTACTATAGGTACTATGCTAAGTATAAAACCTGTTCTTCATGTAAACAATGAAGGCAAACTTGTTATGATTGATAAAACACGAGGAAGAAAACAATCGATAAAATCATTGTTTAAAAAACTTAAATCAACCATAATCGAATCTGAAAATCAAACTATTTTTATAAGCCATGGAGATTGTCTAGAAGAGGCTAAAATTTTAGGTGGACTAATTACTAATGAATATGGAATAACAGATATCCATTATAATTATGTAGGACCTGTTATAGGTGCTCATGCAGGACCTGGAATTATATGTGTATTCTATTATGGAAAAGAAAAATAAATTTTATAAAATAAAAAGAACATCAATTGAAATTGATGTTCTTTTATTATTATTATTAATTATCTACTGCATTATTTATTCAGCAGTATTAATTTTTGCTTCATGTTCATCAGAAACACTTCCGAATTTTTTCTTCAAGAAGAAAGATACAGCTATCATAGTCGCTATTGAAATAGGAGTTATGATATACCATACTGGGAAGAATCCAGCTATCAAGAAAAATACTAATGATACTGAAATTGATACGAAAGCATATGGTGCCTGAGTAGAGACGTGATTAATATGGTTACACCTAGCTCCTGCGGAAGACATAATTGTTGTATCAGAAATTGGTGAAATATGATCACCAAATACTGCTCCTGATAAACAAGCTGCGATTCCAACAAATGCTAAAGAATCATTTCCTGCTCCAAATGGAAATACTGAAATTACTATTGGTAATAACATACCAAATGTTCCCCAAGATGTACCAGTTGAGAATGATAATCCCATAGCTATCAAACAAACGATTACAGGTAGGAATTTAGCTAAGCTGGATGCTTGATTTTCAACAAACACTCTAACTACTTCTCTAAGACCTAATGTCAATGTAATAGATGATAAAGTCCATGCAAATGCTAAAATAAGTACTGGAGGTACCATATCTTTAAAACCTTGTACTAAACATTCAGCATATTCTTTCATAGTCATAACTTTTCTAGTTAAGAACCAAATAAACATGAATACAAAGTCTAAAAATGCTCCGTATACTAATCCTAAAGATGCATCACAATTAGCAAATGCTTCTTGGAAACCTAAATCTCCTCCAAATACTTTCCAACCACCTGTATATAATAAACCTATGATACAACTTAAAATTAATACAATAATTGGTACTAATAAGTCAGCTACTTTACCATTTTCATTATAAGGTAAATCTTCTGCATCAGCATATACTGCTGAATTACTAGAGAATAAATCTCCATTCATAGCATTTTGTTCATGCTTTCTCATCAAACCGAAATCAAAATCCATTATTACTAAACATAGAATAAAAGTTAATGTTAATAATGCATAGAAGTTATAAGGAATTGAATTTACAAACAATTCAAAATTATTATATCCGCCAGTTGATTCCAACGATCCTGCAACAGCAGCTGCCCACGATGATATAGGGGCTATAATAACTACCGGAGCCGCTGTAGAGTCAACTAGATATGATAATTTTGATCTAGATATTTTATGGGAATCTGTTACATTTCTCATAACACTACCAACAGTTAAACAGTTAAAATAGTCGTCAACGAAAATCAAAACACCTAATCCAAAAGTTGCAAGTTGTGCACCTTTTCTTGTTTTAATTTTTTCTTTTGCCCAGTTTCCGTAAGCTACGGAGCCTCCGGCCTTGTAGCACATTGCTCCTACAATACCAAGCATAATAGTAAATAATAGTATTCCTACGTTCCAGCTATCGGCAAGTCTTGATATCATGCCTATCTCAGGACTAAAAATATTAAGCATCATACCTACAGGGTTGAAATTGGCAATAAGTAATGAACCAACTGCAATACCTACAAATAACGATAGATAAACTTCTTTAGTTATGAGTGCGAGTGCAATAGCGATAATTGGTGGAAGTATCGACCACCATGTTCCTATAAACGGTGATGCTCCATCATCTGCAAAAGCAAAAGTACATCCTACTAGCAACATAATTATAAGTGCTGATAATGTTCTTTTGGTAAATCTAGTAATTCTCATAAGTCATCCTCCTATATATTTTTTTGCATGGAAATGTTTTCCCTCTGCAAATATATTATAGCACAACGTTTTCATGTTGTCAAAAAGTTTTTTTGTATTTATTCATTTACTGAAACTTTATACATACTTATTTTCGGTAAAGTAAAGGCTA
>Ga0193963_1000989_pt1 | contig 14395 bp, 13 predicted proteins | sample FB_6_MG_FD_140359 | JGI IMG/M metagenome (GOLD analysis project Ga0193963, IMG submission 140359) | Microbial mat bacterial communities from the Broadkill River, Lewes, Delaware, United States - FB_6_MG | ecosystem: Environmental > Aquatic > Freshwater > River > Microbial mats | place: USA...
GAAATGCAGTAAAAAGAGCTAGAGCAAAAAGAAGACTTAGAGCTTTAATTCTTAATTTCGAAAAAAAAATCAAAACTGGTAAATATATTTTTGTTACTAAAGAAAATATTTTAGAGAATAGTAGTAAAGAATTAGAAAAAGATTTCAAGTATGCAATAAAAAAACTTGATTTATTTAAATAGATGAAAATTATATTTAAATATTTAGTAAGGTTTTATCAGCGATATCTTTCTATAATCTCATTTGGATCTTGTAGATATTACCCAACTTGTTCCAATTATGCCCTTTGGCAACTAGAAAACAATACTTTTTTTAAGGCAATTTATTTTACAATATCACGCATATTAAAATGTAACCAACTTTTTCCTGGTGGATTTGATTATCCAATAGTAAAAATTGCAAAACATAATAATATTAATTTCAAAAAAATCAAAATCAAATATTGGCTTGTCCCAATAAATGATAATAGATACCTCATAGTAAAAAACCGGGAGTGGAAGTAACATAATGAATAATCCAAATCAAGATAAAGGTATGCAAAAAAGAATGCTAATAATGACACTAGTAGTGTTTGTATTTTTTATAGCATATGAATTTTTAGTATTAAAGCCTCAACAAGAAGAGAAAGCAAAACAGCAAGAAATTGCAAAACAAGAACAAGCTAATGCAGCGCCTGATGTAGCGACTGCAACAAATGCTTCTCCTTCAGCACAGCCTGCGACAAGTGGCGAGATGAAAAACTCAATCTCTGCACTTTCTTCAAAGGCAATAGGTTCAGCAAATATTTTAACTACAATTAAAACAGAAAAAAATATTATTCAAATTGATAAGTTGGGTAGAGTTGCTCAAGTAACATTATTAGAAGAAAAATATAAAGATGAAGAAGGAAAGAGCTTTAAACTATTTGAAGCTAATCAATTAAGACCCTTAGAGGTTAGGTTTGCTAACGTTGATGTAAACGCTGAAGCTTTTAAAGTAAATTATACTGCTACTGCAAACAATATTGATGCTACTAAACAAGCTCAAAAATTTACACTTACTCAATCTTTAACGGGAACTACATTAGTTAAGAACTTTACAGTTTACCCTGATGGACATTATGATCTAGAAGTTAACTCAACTTCTAAAGAACAATTTTTTATTACAAATGGATTTAGACCAAATATTTTAGCAGATATGTATGCTGATCATGGTGCTATGCTTAAATTATCAGATGGTACTACAGATTTAACTGTTGATGAAGACTTATCTAAGATAAAGTCTTTTACAGGTGTTAAATTTGTTTCTAATTTTGATAGATACTATGCAACAGTAATATATAACTTCAATAAACCTTTACAAGTTTCACTTATGCCAGATGCAGAAAGCAATCCTCAAGGTTTTGTACATGCAACAAATAATATTTCTTTTTCTGGATATATGGGACCAAAAAACTTTAAAGATTTAGAAGCCTTAAATCCTGAATTAACAGATGTTATTGAATATGGTTGGTTTACATTTATTGCAAAACCAATGTTTTTATTCTTACAATTCTTACAAGGTTATATTGGAAACTGGGGTTGGACAATTGTTGCTTTAACAATTATTATTAAACTTATTTTATATCCATTATCATACAAAGGTATGGTTTCTATGCAGAAGCTGAAAGATTTAGCTCCTAAGATGAAAGAAATTCAAGCTAAATATAAAGATGATAAGCAAAAACAATCTGCACATATGATGGAGTTATATAAAAAACATGGTGCAAACCCAATGGGTGGTTGTTTACCATTAATCTTACAAATTCCAGTATTCTTCGCTATCTATAGAGTATTACTTAACTCAATTGAGTTAAAAGGTGCTGAATGGATTTTCTGGATTCACGATTTAGCAGAAATGGATCCATATTTTGTATTACCTATTTTAATGGGTGCTTCAATGTGGTTACAACAAAAAATTACTCCAAATACAATGCAAGATGAAATGCAAAAGAAGATTTTCCAAATGCTTCCAATTATATTTACATTCTTCTTCTTGTGGTTCCCTGCAGGGTTAACACTGTACTGGTTTGTGAATAATGTATTTACTATTTCTCAACAATACTATATCAATCAATTATTTGAGAAACAAAGAGCTGTAAAAAAATAGGGGAGTCTATTATGAAAAAATTTGAAGCAAAAAGCTTAGAAGAAGTTTACGAATTAGCATCAAATGAGTTTGGTTGTTCAATTACACAATTAGATATCGAAATCCTTCAACAACCAAGTAATGGTTTTTTAGGATTCGGTAAAAAAAATGCTCTTATTTCAGCACAAGAAAAAAGAACTCAAAGAAGAGATAATAGAAGACCAAAAGAACAGAAATTTAGAAAAAAAGATATAAAAATTGAAGATGTATCTAAAAAAATTGAAGATTCAAATAAAGCAGATGAAAAAAGAGCTCATCAAAAAAGAAAAAAAGAATCTAGAAGAAAAGAACAGCCTAAATTAAATGATGTTCCTAAAGTAGAATCAAAAGAGAAAATTTTTGATAATTTTTACAATGAATCTAAGTCTCAAAAAGAGGTTGCGAAGATTGTTGTAAAAAAAGATAAAGATGACATTCTTACAGAAGTAAATGAAGGCTTACAATCTTTATTTAAAGAGACTTGTTATTCAATAGATAATATAAAAGTGGAATTTTATGATGAAACTACTTTATATATTGAATTTACAGGGGAGGATTCGGCATTATTAATTGGTAAAGAAGGTTATAGATATAAAGCTCTTTCATATATTTTATTTAATTGGATAAATGAAAAATATGGGCTTATGTTAAGGCTTGAAGTTGCAGAATTCTTAAAAAACCAAGAAACATCAATTCATACTTATTTAGAACCTGTAATTGAAACTATAAAAGAAAAAGGTTCTTTTAAAACAAAACCTCTTGATGGAATTTTAGTTCATATTGCATTAAAGAAATTAAGAGAAGAATTCCCTGAAAAATATGTTGCAGTTAAAACAAATGTAAGAGGGGATAAATATGTACTTGTAAATGAGTACAGAAGTAAAGAGTAATAAACTTGTTAGATGATAATACAATTGTAGCAATTGCTACAGCCAATGGAATTGGTTCAATCTCAATAATTAGAGTTAGTGGTAAAGATGCTTTACCAATAGCTCTAAAACTTTCAAAGAAAAAAGACTTACAACCACGACTTGCGACACTTAGTTCAATATATAATTCAAAAGATGAAGTAATAGATGAAGCTTTATTAATTTATTTTAAAAATCCTTTTTCTTTTACAGGTGAAGATATAGTTGAATTCCAATGTCATGGTGGTATTGCAATATCAAATATTATTATGAGTGAAGTAATAAAGTGTGGTGCAAGAACAGCACAACCTGGCGAGTTTTCAAAAAGAGCTTTTCTTAATGGTAAAATAGATTTAACGAAAGCAGAAGCTATTGCAAAAATAATTGAAGCAAGAAGTGAAGATGCAGTTAAGTTATTAGCGAAACAATTAAAAGGTGAACTTACAAACTTTGTAAACGATATTAGGGAAGACTTATTATTTATGCTTGCATATACTGAAGTTAGTATTGATTATGCTGAAGATGATTTACCTGATGATATATATGAACAAATTGATAATAAACTTACAAAAATTAAAATTAAACTAAAAGATACTCTTGATGCAAGTAAGAGAAGAGAAGGTTTAATTGAAGGTTTTAAAGTGGCAATTGTAGGAAAACCAAATGTTGGTAAATCTTCACTTTTAAATAAACTTTTAAATTTTGATAGGGCTATTATTTCCGATATTGCAGGAACTACTAGAGATACAATTGAAGAGTCTGTAAAAATTGGAACTCATATTATAAAGATAGTTGATACTGCTGGTATTAGAGAAGCAAGTGATGTAATTGAACAAATCGGAATAGAAAAATCAATTGAAGCAATTGCAGAAGCTGATATAGTTATCTCTTTATTTGATAATAGTAAGGAATTAGATTCTGAAGATGAAAAAATTCTAAAACTTTTAGAAGAGAATAGCCAAAAAGAAATAATCAAAGTTCTAAATAAAACAGATTTAGAAAATAAATTTAATAAATCTAGACTAGATGAATTTATAGAATTAAGTACAAAAGAGACTATAAATCCTCTTGTTTTTAAAGTAGAGTCTTTATTAGATTTAAATACACATAGTGATGATATGACACTTATTTCGAATAGACAAGTTGATGCTGTAGAAAAAACACTATTTCATATAAACGAGTCTTCTGTACCACTTGAAAGTGGTGAATTAGAATTTTTCGCACATCATATTAAAGAAGCTTTAGAAAATATTTCAAACATCACAAGACCTTATGAAAATGATCAAATGTTAGACGTAATGTTTGGTTCTTTTTGTTTAGGTAAATAAAATCCCTTATACTTAAAATGAATAACAATACTTATGATGTAATAGTAGTTGGTTCTGGTGGTGCTGGAATGATAGCTGCTATTACAGCTAGAAAACTTGGAAAAAAAGTACTACTTTTAGAAAAACTTCCAACACTTGGTGCAAAGTTAAAAGCTACAGGTGGTGGAAAATGTAATCTTACTAATACTCTAAGTAATGAAGATTTTATGAGTTCATTTGGAAGAAATGGTAAGTTTATGGTAAAAGCAATTTCTATGCTTGATAAAAATGACTTAAGAGATTTTTTTTCAAGTATTGGGGTTCAAACTGACACAAAAGATGGTTTTAGAATTTTCCCTGTTACACATAATTCATCTACTATTATAAAGGCACTAGAAGCAGAGTTAAATAGATTAGAAATTGAAATACTTTGTGATGTAAAAGTTGAAAATTTACTTGTAGATGATATTAAAATCTTAGGAGTTGATACATCAAAGGGTAAATTTTATTCTTCAAATGTAATTGTGGCTACGGGAGGCTTAGGTTTTCCTATGCTTGGTGCAAATGGTGATGGATACTCTTTTGCAAAAGAGTTAGGACATAAGATTACAGAGCTTTACCCTGCAATGTTACCTGTTTATACAAAAGAGACTTGGGTGGCAAATTGTACTGCTGATACTATTGCAAAAGCAATTGTAAAAATTGATTTAAAAAAAGCTAAAAAATTAAAAGCTGTTGGTGATTTAATATTTACTTCAAAAGGTTTAAGAGGTCCTGTTATTCTTGATTTTTCAAGGGAAATCACACCTCTACTTGAAAAGTATGATGAAGTACCACTTTTAATAAATATGGTAAAAGGAAAGAATGAAGATGAAATTTTTCAACATTTAAAAAAACAATCCTCTTTAAATCCTGATTCTAATGTTGTAGAATTGATATCGACATTGTTACCTATTTCTGTTTCAAAAGCACTTTGTTTAGAAGTTGGAGCTAATTTAAATAAGAAGTTTAAAGACCAAGAGGGACAAATAAGAAATGATATTGTAAAAATTGTTGCGAATACTCCATTTACTGTTATTGATTCTGTTGGTTTCAAAAAAGCAATGATTACAAGAGGAGGGGTGAGTTTAAAAGAGATAAATCCTGAAACAATGCAAAGTAAAATTGTAAAAGGTCTTTATTTTTGTGGAGAGGTTATGGATTTAGATGGTCCTTGTGGAGGATATAATCTTCAATGGTCGTTTTCAAGTGGAAACTTAGCTGGGCATTTATTTAATTAAAATCAAATAGCAAAATCTACACTAGTAATTAATCCAGCTTTTCCATCTTCTTTTAAATGAAAACTAGATTGTTTTAACCTTGCATAGTCTTCATATATTGCACTAGAGTAAGTAAAACCTGAATCAACTGCACTTAAATATATCGCACCAATCCCTGCTTGTCCTAGAGTTATAAGTGAGTTATCTCCCTTTTCATTTTTTTCCCAGATTAAAAGATCGTTAAAAATTGAATCATTTTCATCAATCCAAGAATTTTTATCTTCATCGTATTCTTTTAATTCTTTGAACCCATTTCCAGTATTTGCCCCAAAAAGTTCATTGCCATTGTCAACTGTATTATTTTTATTCTTGTCTAATGCTAAAAATCCAGTCCCTTCTTTAAGTTTTGGAATAAGTTCATTATTTCCATCACTATTTAAATCAAATTCAAAACGTATGGAACTACTTATATTATCATATGAAGTAAGGTCTGATTTATAATTTATTATTAAAGGGTCTAAGTAAATTGTTTCCGTTCTTTTAATTGATTTTTCGTGTTTTTCATAAAATTCTTGAGAAAAAGAGAGATTTAAATCAATATTTATTTGCCCTCTATTTGTATGTACGTAGGCTTGGGTATTGTATTCAATACTACTCTTTTGATGGTACTCTTTAGTATGTTTAAAGTTTGACTCTTTTATTTTTATTAGTTGGTCATCTTTTTTTATTCCATTTCCTTCATCAATGGGATAAAATTTAAACTCTTTGTTATTTGTAAAACTACTTAAAACTACTTCTAAAATATTTTTTTGTATTTTATCTTGATGATTAAGATGAGATTCCTTACTTAACAGTACTTTTTCTAGTTTTGCTACTTCTAACTTAACATAGTTTTGTTTCTCTATTTGATTTTTGATATCGTATTTTGTATTTATTACATGAGAAATAAATTCAGTTGAATGTTTTTGTTCAAAGGTATATTTAGTATCAGCTTCCATGGCAATTTCTGATGATTCAATTTTCATAGTTAACTCCTTTAGATACTATAATTAAATTTTATAACAATAGTGATGAATCAATTTTTAAATTTAAAAACTAATTATATAAAGAAACTTGTTTATTCTTTCACAATTTCTGCATAAGTAGTTTTATTATATGAATAAGATGACTCTAAAGAGTAGGAGCTATTGTCGACATTTAAATTTAAATAACTTGATTGACTTGAACTATTTGTTAAGAAAATTCCAAGACCATCTTTTTTGACAACAATCAAATCCATTTCGTGACTAGAGTTTTCTTGCCAAACCTGAAAATTATTTAATACAGGTGACTCTTCTATTTTAGCATCTTCTTTTCTATCTTTTTTTAATAATCTATCAATATCATCTCTTCTTTGTTTTAGTAGTTCTTTTATTTCTTTAAATAAATCTACTTTTTCGTCTTCTTGTTCATTTAGAATGTCAAAAATAAAATGTAATGACTTTAAACCTTTTAGACTTTCATCGTCTTTTTCAAGTTCTATATCAAAAGGATTTTTAAATTGTTCATTTGCAATAGCTATTTGAGTTTCGTTCTTTTCATAAAATTCTTTTGTATATGAAAAGTTTAGTTCAATCTTATATGTGCCACCTGGAGTTTTAATAGTTGCTTCTGCCTTAAACTCAATAGTGGTTTTTTCATAATATTCACTGCTTGAGTATAAAAAAGCTTGAGGCATATCAGCATTGTTTTGTGTATAGGGATTATTGTTATTATAAGTCTCTTTTGAAATATCAATATTTTCATTTGGGAAAAGTGTTTCAGGTGAGTCATTTAAATTGAATCCACCTAATATTTTCTCCATTAACATTTTTCTTAATTTGTCTACATTTGATAAGTCATTTTCATTAGCATAGAGAACAGGAGCATTAATAATTGATGAGTCTATATCCTTATCTTCTTCAGTCTTTTTATCAACTTTAAATTCTTCATTAGAAACTGATGTGATTTTTGTTTCATACTTTAGTTCAGTTTTTAGATATTGTGTATTTAAATTATAAGCAGTTAGATTCATCATAAATCCTTTTTAAACAATAGTTAAGAATTGTATGATTAATTAAATAAAAGTTCTATGAGTTTTAATGATTAGTTTTAAATAGGGAAAAGTGCAATTGCACTTTTTTTATTCCCAATCAAGAAGTCTTTTGTCTCCTTCTAATTTTCTTATATCAGTAACATCTTGAGACATTTCAATTACACCTTTATAAACACCTTCATCATCTCTTACTGCAAAATATCTAATATGCACAAAAAGTCCTTTAAATTGTATCCAGAACTCCGCTGTATTTTGACGTCCTGCTTTAAACTCTTCTAATATTTTTAATACCTGATCAACACTTTTAGGAGGATGACAAAATTTCACTTCTCTTCCTATAATTCCTGCACTTCTTGGGAATACTCTATCATCACCTCTATTATAAAATACAACTTTGTCATTTTCATCTACATATGTAATATCAACTGGTAAAAATTTAAATATAAAGTTTACTTGTTCTGGAGTTAAATATCCTTCATCATAATGTGTTCTGTCTTCTAAAGAAAAAGGAAGTTCTCTTTTTTTCTTATCTTGACTTGGATGAACATACTCTTCTTCTTTTAATTCAGGGTATCTTACTGGAGCTGTTGAGAACATCCAACCAATTTCTTCATCTCCTTCTCTCATCTCTTTCCAATCATCTTCGCTAAGCATGTTTAAAGCGTTTGGAAGAAGTCTTTGCTCTTCAACTTGAATAATATGAGATAATGAGTTATAAATAGTAATACAAGCATTTAAAATATCATCAAATGCTTTTACTTCAACAAGTTTCCTTGCAGTTTTAATTTCATCTCTAATTTGATCATGAAATGCCCACATATTTTGACTTGGACTTGTCCATCCATATTTCTCTAAATAGGGGAATAATTGGTTTTCTTTTCTTGCAAAGTGTTTTTCTACTTCACATAATTGATTAAAAATATTAAAAAACTTTTCAAAATCCTCTTTAACTTCAGTTTTAAAAAGTTCTTCAAAAAGTTGTTTTACTAATAAGTTTTCTTCTACATACACTCTTACTGGATGCCCTTGGGGAAATCCTTCTATATTATTTGCTAAATCAAACATTTGGCTAAAATTCCTTTAATTTTTTGTAAATATAACCAAATGATTCTAATTTGCATTGATTTTTATCAATAATAAAGATTGATAAAATTATAAAGAAAAGTAACTATATTAGTTTAATTTAAAGTGTTCTTTGAGTTTTGCATTGTTTTTGTCAATGGCTGTCCATGAATCACAGTCAAATTCTATTTTAACAATTGAACCCATTTTTATCTCTTCTCTAAATTCTGTAAAAGTGATTGCTAATGCAGTTAATGAAGGGTTATGTCCTATAATCATAAGTGAGTCAACAGTATCAAAAGTATATGTAATTGATTCAACTATTTCATTTACAAAGGCTTGATAAATTACTTCATTGTACATGATATTTTTAGTATAGTCTAGTGTTTTAGCAACTATTTCTGCTGTTTGCCTAGTTCTAATTGCAGGACTTGATACAATTAAGTCAGGAAGAATTTTTTTTTCTTTTAATTCTTGAGCAATGTTTTTAGAGTCCTCAAAACCTTTTTCTGTTAGCTCAACATCATAATCATATTGTTCTGGTTTTGATTCATCTTTTTGTGCATGTCTCATAATATAAAGTGTTTTCATTTTTTACTCATTAATTAAATTATAAAGAATTTTAAAAATATTTAACTTGAAAGTAAATAAAAAATGACCATTTTTTTAAAATTTTATGTATAGTTTTTCTTAGGATACTCAAATGAAACAAATTTTGCATTCTTTTTCTTTATTTCTCTCCATGATTCACAGTTGAATTCTATTTCTAATACTCCAGCTGTAGGTAAATTTTCATTAAACTCTATTAAGTAAAATGCTAACATATTTAATGCAGGATTATGCCCAACTATAAACACATCATCATATTCATCATCAATAAAGTTCACAATTTCTAATATAGTTTTCAAAGAGGCTTCATAGATATTCTCATTATACATTATTTCATTTTTGTAGCAAATTTTCTTTGCAATTTTTTTTGTGGTTTCTCTAGCTCTATATGCAGGACTTGAAATAATTAAATCTGGATGTATATTTTTTTTACGTAAGACTCTTCCCATTAGAGGTGCATTTTTTTTTCCTCTTTTATTCAAGGGTCTATCAAAATCATCAAGAGTAGGGTTTGACCAATCTGATTTGGCATGCCGAATTAAATATAACTTTTTCATAATTCCTCTTTATAAAATATATTTTATTATATCTTTTTTTGTATAATAATCATAATTTAAAAATGTATAAAAATCAAGGATTTAAATTGGGTTATGATTTAGAAAAAAAATTAGTTATAGCAATTTCATCAAGAGCTTTATTTGATTTAGAAGAAGAAAATAAAATATTTGAAGATAAAGGTGTAGATGAATATTATAAACATCAAATTGAAAACGAAGATATACTAATAGAAAAAGGAACAGGTTTTAGACTTGTAAAAAATTTATTACGTATTAATGACGATTTTCCAGAAGATAAGCAAGTAGAAGTTATTGTAATGTCTAGAAACAATGCTGCTACTAGTTTAAGAATAACTAAGTCTATTGAAAAATATGATTTGGACATTGCTCGATCTGCTTGGAGTGGTGGAAATGATATATCTAAATATCTAAAACCATTTAAAGTTGATTTATTTTTATCTGCAAATGAAAATGATGTTCAAAATGCGATTAATGAAGGAATAGCTGCTGCAAGAATTTTGCCATATAAAGATGAAAATGCAAAGTTATCAACACAAGTAAAAATTGCATTTGATGGAGATGCAGTTTTATTTTCAGAAGAATCTGAGATAATATATAAAACACAAGGGTTGGAAGCATTTCTAGAGTATGAAAAGCAAAATGCAAATAATGCAATGAAATCAGGACCTTTTGCCCAGCTTATAAGAGTAATATCGAATATTCAAGCTAAATACCCAGAAGAACAAACACCAATAAGAACAGCATTAATTACTGCAAGAAACTCTCCTGCACATGAAAGAGTTATTAGAACACTTTCTCAATGGGGTGTAAGACTTGATGAATCATTCTTTTTAGGAGGAGTTGATAAATATGAAGTGGTTGAAGCATTTGGTGCAGATATCTTTTTTGATGATCAAGATGTACATTTAGAGAATACTTCGAAAACTACACCTAGTGCAAAGGTGTTATATCATGAAGAATCAATTTTGAATAGAATTTAGTTTTTTTTTGTTAAACAATTATTAATATTTTGATGATAAAATAAGATATTAAAGGATAAATATGGAACAAGCAAAAACAATTTTTTTATTAACACTTTTAACTGTATTATTTGTATTTATTGGATTTAGTTTTGGTGGTACAAATGGAATGTTAATTGCATTTTTATTAGCAGGTGGTATGAATTTTTATGCATATTACTATTCAGATAAACAAGTATTAAAACAATATAGCGCAACGCAAATTGAAGATAAAAGACATCCTGTATATATAATTACGCAAAAACTAGTTGAAAGAGCAGGTTTACCTATGCCAAAGGTTTACTTAATCCCTGATCATACTCCTAATGCATTTGCCACAGGAAGAAATCACGAAAATGCAGCAGTTGCAGTAACAATGGGTTTATATGAAATGTTAAATGAGAAAGAACTTGAAGGAGTTATTGCTCATGAATTATCACATATAAAGCATTATGATATTTTAGTGGGTACAATTGCTGCGGTTTTTGCAGGTGCAATTGCTATGATTGCAAATATGATGCAATTTGGAGCAATGTTTGGTGGCAATAATAGACAAGGTGGAAATCCAATTATTATGATAATAATGGCAATATTACTGCCAGTAGCTGCTTCTATAATTCAAATGACAGTAAGTAGAAGTAGGGAGTTTATGGCTGATGAAGGTGCTGCTAGAATGACAGGGAATCCTGCTGGATTGCAAAGTGCTTTATCAAAATTAGAAAACTACGCAAGAGGTGGACATGAAATTCATAATGCTACAGAACAAACAGCACATATGTTTATAATAAATCCATTTTCTGGATTAAAATCATCTTTTGGGTCTTTATTTAGAACTCATCCTACAACAGAAGATAGAATAGCTAGACTTGAAGAATTAAAACATGAAATTCAATAGAAACTTTGTTTCTATTGAAATATATCTACTAAAGTTTCTTCAGTTACATCTTCTTGTAGTATTGGATAAATACCTTTAGCGATTAAAGAAATTTTAAAATCATAATCAATATCTTCTATTAAGAAATAGTTTGTTGCAAAATCGTATAGTACATCAGGTAAAATATTACAAGCTGCTTCTTCTTCGTTCTGATACATTGGGTTATTAATACAATTTGAAGATTTTAATTTATAATCTTTTATAAAAAAAATCCAAATATATTTTGCATCTACATTTGAATATTCTAATTCTTTATTACTATTAGAAAATATTGCTACATGAAATTCATTTTTTATTTCATGAACTTTTATATTACTTCCAGTAATTAGTGCAAGTGATATTTTTTTTCTCGCACTTTTAATAATTCTTGCAAATGTAGCCCTAGAAACATTCATCTTCTTTGCAGCATCTTCTTGATACATACAAAATGAGTCCATTAAATGGATAGCTTCTAACTCTTCATGCAACAATATAACGTCTTGCCTAGCCTCTATGTCTTTTGGTCCAAAATACTTAGATACAGGCTTTAATTCAAGCTTTCTTTGGAGTTTTTCTCTAGCCATTAATAACCTTATTAATAATATATTAAAATTTTATCATACATTGTATGAAATATACTTGACATATGCCCATAAATTTGATACAATCCTGTCATATGTTCAATAGCAGTAAATAATTGCACTTATTTACAACTTTATATGCTTTGTTTAATAAAAAAATGTGATCTTTCTTTATGGTAACCTTTTGGTTCCCGTTATTTTACAAAGTATATATATTGTTTTAGCTTTAACAGAATGTATTTTTAAACATCGGTTGGTATTGGGACTAAAATATATTGTCTTTTCCCTAGTCATTACTTTTTTCACTCTTCCCCTAATATCACCTGATGTTTTAAACTCTATAAATCTTTTTTACAAAGCTACATAGTATCATCTACTCAAAATATAAATAAACTAGTTTAAAATATGTTAAGTGATTTTATTAAGAATAAGTTGAGGAAAATTAAGTAAAAAAGCGGAACATAAAATTCCGCTTGTATCCTTTCAACTTGACCAAAGTAAAGGACAAATGAATATTACAAAAATTTACTTTAAATAAAATAAAAATTTTACAACTAGTTGTAAACTTTTTTTACATTTTCAATTTTGCTACTCATGTTAAGTAGTGCCATATCTGCTAAAACTAATGCCATCATAGATTCTGCTACAACACTTCCTCTAATTGCGACACATGGATCATGTCTACCTTTTAATTCACATTCTACTTCATTATCATTTGTATCAATAGTTTCTTGTTTTAAGAAAATAGATGGTGTTGGTTTAAAATAGACTTTTATATTTATTTCGTCACCATTTGAAATTCCACCAAGAATACCACCACTATGGTTTGTTTTGAATCCTGAGTTTCTTATTTCATCATTATTGTTAAGTCCTTTTTCATGAACAGATTCAATACCATCTCCAATTTCTACTGCTTTTACTGCATTTATACTCATCATTGCATTTGCAATTTGTGAATCTAATTTAAAATATAATGGTTCTCCAAGACCAATTGGACAGTTTTTCACATTTACAAGTGCAACACCACCAACTGAGTTATGTTCTTTTTTTGCATTTATAATTGCTTCTTTTTGAAAGTCTTCTTTATCTTTATCTAAAGTAAAAATTTCAGAAGTTTTTGAGAATTCAAAATCTGTTTTTATGCTTTTGATTCCATCTATTTCACAAATACCACTTTGGATTTCAATATTAAGTTCATTTAACATTAATTTAGCAATTGCTCCAGCTGCAACTCTTGCTGCTGTTTCTCTAGCACTGCTTCTTCCTCCACCTCTATAGTCTCTAACTCCATATTTATTATAATATGTAAAGTCAGCATGTCCTGGTCTAAAAAGATCTTTTATATTAGTATAATCTTTGCTTTTTTGATTTTCGTTAAAGATAACCATTGAAATTGGTGTTCCTGTTGTAATACCTTCAAATACACCTGAAAGAATTTCAACTTTATCACCTTCTTTTCTAGCAGTTGCATAAGCATTTTGTCCAGGTTTTCTTCTGTTCATTTCTTCTTGAATAAACTCTTCATCAATTTTTATTCCAGCAGGAACTCCATCAACAATACAACCTAGAGCTTTTCCATGGCTTTCTCCAAATGTTGTAAATTTAAATCTTTGACCAAAGCTGTTCATTTATTTATTTCCTTTTAAAATATCAATTGCAATTTTTGCAACAGCTTGTTGAGCTAATTTTTTACTTTTCCCAATAGCTTTACCATATGTTTTACCATCAATCCAAATTGATACTTCAAACTCTTTTTTATGGTCAGGTCCATATGAACCTTCTACTTTATATTCTGGAATACTTCCAAACTCAGCTTGAGTAACTTCTTGAAGTGCAGTTTTATAATCACTAAATAATACATCTAGATTAATTTTATCGTAAGATGTTTCTAAAAGATTTAATATTATTGGTTTTAAAATCTTTAATCCAGACTCTAAGTATATTGCACCCATAATTGCTTC
>Ga0193963_1000995_pt1 | contig 14347 bp, 10 predicted proteins | sample FB_6_MG_FD_140359 | JGI IMG/M metagenome (GOLD analysis project Ga0193963, IMG submission 140359) | Microbial mat bacterial communities from the Broadkill River, Lewes, Delaware, United States - FB_6_MG | ecosystem: Environmental > Aquatic > Freshwater > River > Microbial mats | place: USA...
ATATCACTTAATATTTTCGCATCGCAAACCTATCAAAAATTAGAATTTAAAGGCTTGACACAAATATCAGATCAAGTAGCTTTAGAAACTGCAAAGTTTAAAAATAAAAGCTATTCTAATGATGAGATCAATGATGCCATTAAAAGTTTTTATAAATTTGGATATTTTAACAACATATCTGTAACAAATGAAAACAATACTTTAACTTTCACTTTTGAAGAGAAACCATTTATTGCAAAAATAGAGATGACTGGATACAAAAATAGAGACGATGAGCTCAAGTTTTTATACTCAAGTATGGGGATAAAAAAAGGAACTATGTACACAAAAGAGAAGATCAAAAGAGCCAAAAAATCTCTTTTGTCCTCTTTGGAGAGAGAAGGATACATCAATTCTGTTGTTGAGACTTCAATTACAAATATCAATGACACAAGTGTTTTAGTAAAATTTGATGTCAACAAAGGTTCACCAATAGTGATCACAAAAACATCTTTTAAAGGGGCAAACTTTTTAGATGAAAGTGATTTTAATGATGTTATTGCGAATAAAAAAACAGATTTTTATTTTACATGGTTTTTTGGACGAAATGATGGGGAGATGGATTTTCAACAAATAGAGTATGATAGTCCTCGTATTCGTGACCTGTATTTACAACATGGTTTTTTGGATGCAAAAGTAACAGCTGCTTTTACAACAATAGATTTCAATACCAATACTGCTTCATTAGAATACACAATAATCGAAGGAAAGCAGTATAAGGTAAATGACACAATTATTTATCTTGATGATAAAATCTTAGATGTAGCTACACTCTATCCTAAACTTCAACTTGAAAAAGATGATACTTTTAATATATCGCATTTGAGAAAAGATCAAGAATATATAAACAAACAAATAGCCAATAAAGGGTATGCGTATGCATCGGTCAAATTTGACATCAAACCAAACAAGGAAAAAAATACTGTAGATATTGTTTACAATGTCATTCCTGGGGAAAAAGTATATATCAATGATGTAATCATCTCAGGAAATAGTAGAACACTCGATAGAGTCATCAGAAGAAATGTTTATCTTGGACCTCAAGACCTCTACAGCTTAACTGATTTTACAGACTCAACAAATGCTTTAAAAAGAACAGGTTTTTTTGAAACAGTTACACTTAAAAAAGAGCGTATTTCAAGTACAAAGATGAATCTCCATGTGGAAGTCAAAGAAGCCTCAACGGGTAATTTGACCGTTGGTGGTGGATATGGTAGTTATGATGGATTTTTGGTAAATCTAAGTGTAAGTGATAAAAATATTTTGGGAAGTGGATTAAATTTAGGACTCTCTTATGAACATTCATCAAAAAAAGATGATTATGAACTCTCTTTATCAAATCCAGCAATTCGAGATAGTATCTACAATGGAAGTATAAATGTTCACCATAATGAATCAATTATCACAAGTGATAATGATGAAGGGGATGAAACTACACTTGAAAAAGGTTTTGGTTTAGGGATAGGAAGATCACTCAATAGATTTACAAGAGTTGGAGTCAATTATTCTTATGATGATTCTGATGTATCTTATGAAACTCCAAGTACTGAGTATCCTGATGATCAATACACTACGAGTGCCATTACACCTTATATTAGTTTTAATAATACAGATGATTATTATGTACCAAGATCAGGAATCTCTGCTGGAGCTAGTTATAAATATGCTGGAATTGGAGCAGACTCAAAATATTCATTAAGTTCGACCTACTTTAAATACTTTTATTCTTTAGAAAAGTTGATAGATTATGATGTTATATTACGATACAAAAATAGTCTTAAGATTTTACAAGATAGAGGATATACACCTGATAGTCTTACCTTTTATTTAGGAGGACCTTCAAGTGTAAGAGGATACTCTTCCTATGCATTTGATCCAGATGATTATGATGATGTAGATAGATTTTCAAAATATTTTACAAACACTATAGAGTTAAGTTTTCCTCTTATCCCTAGTGCAAAAATGCGTTGGGCATTATTTTATGACTATGGTATGGTTGGTGAAGATAGCTTTAACGAGATCAAAAAATCAGGAAATGGAGTTGTAATATCATGGTATTCACCAGTAGGTCCCTTACAATTTATATTTGCAAAAGCGATCGATCCTGAAACAGATGACGATACATCAAACTTTGAATTTAGTTTAGGAACAAAGTTTTAAGATAATAAGGTAAGAAAGAAATGACACACACTAAAAGATTAACAAACGAAGAAGCATTAGATCTTATACAAAATACCTCTCTTATAGATTTGGGAAAAATGGCAAGTGCTAAAAAGCTCGAATTACATCCTGAAAAAGTTACAACATTTGTAGTGGATAGAAATATTAATTATACAAATATTTGTTGGGTAGATTGTAAATTTTGTGCTTTTTATCGCCATTCAAAAGATGATGATGCGTATGTATTAACCTATGAAGAGATTGATCAAAAAATAGATGAACTCTTAGAAATTGGGGGAACCCAAATCTTATTTCAAGGGGGAGTTCATCCAAAATTACGAATAGATTTTTATGAAGATTTAGTAGAACATATTCATACAAAATATCCTATGATTAATATTCATGGATTTAGTTCTATTGAGATAACATACATCTCTAAAATTTCTAAAATTTCTTATAGTGAAGTGATACAAAGACTGAAAGCAAAAGGGCTAGCTTCTATTCCAGGAGCTGGTGCTGAGATTCTAAATGATGATGTACGAGATATAATCGCACCAAAAAAACATGATGTAAAAGATTGGCTAGAAGTACACAGACAAGCCCACCTTTTAGATGTAAAATCAACAGCAACTATGATGTTTGGTACAGTGGAAACTGATGAACAAATCATCGGACATTGGGAAAAGATTCGAGATTTACAAGATGAAACAGGTGGTTTTCGAGCCTATATTATGTGGAGTTTTCAATCTGCACATACAAAACTAGCCAAAGAGTTACCCAATATTCCCGCGCAAAGTTCCAATAGATATTTACGACTTTTAGCCGTTGCTAGACTTTATTTGGATAATTTCCAAAATATTCAAAGCTCATGGGTGACTCAAGGAAGTTACATAGGTCAAATGGCTTTACAATTTGGAGCAAATGATTTGGGTAGTACGATGATGGAAGAAAATGTTGTAAGCGCAGCGGGAGCTGCCAATACTATGAATCAAAGTGAGATGATAGATCTTATTCGAGATATGGGTGAAAATCCTGCCAAAAGAAATACAGCATACGATATTTTAGAAAGATTTTAATGATGCAAAAACATTTCAAAATTTTTATTTTACTATTTTTAACACAAGGGATACTTATGTCAGCTACACTAAAAGAGATACACAACAACAATACCAATATACCTGTTATATTTGAAAAAAACAAAAATTTACCAATATTTAATCTACAATTAGTATTTCAAAATAGTGGATATATCAATGATAAAAAAAATATAGGTATCACAAATTTAACAGCAAAGATATTAAATGAAGGATCAAAAGAGAAAGGTGCTATAAATTTTGCAAGAGATTTAGAAAACAATGCGATATCTTTATATACATCTACTGGTTTTGAAACCTTTGTGATTGAAATTAGTTGTTTGAAAAGTGAATATACACTTGCTTTAGACTATCTCACACAATTATTACAAGATCCAAACCTTACTTTGGAAACATTAGAAAAAATCAAACTTTTACAAATCAGTAAACTACAACAAAAAGAGAATGATTTTGATTATATTGCAAGTACAAATCTCAAAAAAATGCAATATAAGAATACAGCATTAGAATATTCAAGTAGTGGTGAGATACAACATATTGAAAAAATACAACTCAAAGATATAAAAAAACAACTGGCAACTATTTTAAATTTAGACAATCTTATTGTTGTGGTTGGTGGAGACATCTCATTTAAAACATTTAAAAACGACATCAAAAATATACTTACAAATATCAAACCACAAGGAAAAACTGTTTTACAACATATAGAAATATCGCGAAAAACTCAAAAGAATACAATCATGAAAGATACTGAACAATCTTACATCTATTTTTCAAGTCCATTTGATATACAGTATGATTCAAAAGAGAGTTATAAGGCAAAAGTTGCTTCTTTTATTTTAGGAGGAAGTGGTTTTGGAAGTCGTTTAATGGAAGAGATTCGTGTAAAAAATGGTCTTGCTTATAGTGCTTATGGACAAATTGAAAATAACAAATCCTACTCACATTTTACAGGATACCTCCAAACGAAACTTGATAATACAAAAAAAGCAAAAAAAATGGTCAGTACAATAGTCAATGACTTCGTTCAAAATGGAGTAACTCAAGAGGAGCTTCAAGCTGCAAAAAACTTTTTGATGGGAAGTGAACCGTTACGAACAGAAACTTTTTCACAAAGATTAAATAGAGCATTTCACTTATATTACAAAAATTTAGCTTCTGATTATCCAAAAAAAGAATTGGAAATGATATCAAAATTATCTTTGGATGATTTAAATTCATTTATTAAAAAACATAAAGAGATTAAAAAACTATCATTTTCAATCGTAACAAAATAAAAGGAATATTAGGATGTTTAAAAATACAAAAAAATTAATTACTATTGGTTCAATTGCTCTTACCTTACTTACAACTACCGCTAATGCTGGTGTGCTTTTAGATTTTGAAGTGGGTGCAGGTTCGTGGAATGCAAAACCAAGTGGAAATATAGACTATGGTACAAACATAGATATTCAAGATGATTTAGGGTTAAATGACTCCAACAATATCTATTTGTATGCAGATTTTAATCATTTTGTACCTATTATTCCAAATATTCGAATAGAACAGCAAAATTTAGAGATGGATGCAACAGCAAATCTAGGAAACATTACATTTAATAATACTACATATAATGGTAGTACGGCAACAAAGCTTGATCTTAAACAACAAGATTTACTTTTGTATTGGGGAGTTCCTGCTTTAAAACTTGCAACGGCTGGTATGCTCAGAGTTGATTTTGGTATTGATTTGAAAAAATTTGATGGCTCTATTGTACTTGATAGTAAAGTAAATAACAATACACAATCTGAAACAGCAAATATAGATTTTATTATTCCTATGGGATATATTGGAGCTACATTTGATCCACCACTTATACCTGCATCATTGAGTGCATCGTATAAAACAATTCGATATGACGGATCATCTATCAATGATATTATGGCAAAAGTTAGTATAGACCTCCCTATTCCCTTACCTCTTATCGACATCAAACTTGATCTTGGCTACAAACAACAATCTTTAGTTATTAGTGAGAGTGTGAGTGATAACCTAACAGCAGATATAAAATTTTCTGGGATGTTTTTTGGTATAAGTGCAAAATTCTAAAAAATAATTTTGTAGAAATAACTTTAGTAGCTTAGAGGTTTTATTGAAAACCTCTTTTTTTAAGTATCTCAAAATAGAAAACCCATATATAAGTTGTGTTATAATACTACATATATTTATAAAGGAATAATTATGGTTAATGAAGAAGATTTAGTGGAATTAAATTCCAATTTTACAACCAACCAAAACTGTACTGCCAAATTTATCATTTTGTTATTTGTACCTGCGCTTATCTACTTACTTGTCATACTCAGCTATCTAGGATTAATCCCTTTAAAAGTAGAGATGCATAGTGTCATACTCATTGGATTTATTTTTCTTATTTTTCTTTTACTTATAAAACACAACGCCTATAAAGCTTCTTGTGAATTTAAAAAACAATTTATGCATATGAAAGAAAAATTAAAAAGTTATATTGAAAAGCATAAAGTCACTATAGAAAATACGACAAAAGCAAATGCTTCTATCGATAATTTTTTGGCAGAATTTACAAGAGATCTCCGAAATAAAAACTTTTCATCAGTAGCTACTAGTATCTTTCCTACGCTAGGAATTTTGGGTACATTTATCTCAATTGCTATTAGTATGCCTGACTTTTCATCAAAAACATCTGCTGTTTTAGAACATGAAATATCTATGCTTTTAGGTGGAGTTGGTACAGCATTTTATGTCTCTATTTATGGGATATTTTTATCAATTTGGTGGATATTTTTTGAAAAAATTGGGATGACTCGATTTGAACATGATATTGATATTATCAAACAAAATACACAAAAACTTTTTTGGAATAAAATAGAGATAGAAAAAATACATTTTCAAAAAAGCATGGATAACTATGAAAAATTGAATTCTGTATTTACAAACATAAGTTCAAATGAGGTGTTAGAAAAATTAAATGATAGTTTAAGAACAAAACTAGAAATGTTTGATAAACTTATTGCATCAGAAGAAAAAGTTATAGATACTACAAAACAATTTTATGAAATTAATTTTAAAAAACAAAATAAAATTATAAACTCTTACGACAGTATTATCAAAGAGCTTGAAGCACTCACCCCAATACTCAATCAAACTTTATATAATACACAAGGTATACTCCAAACTTTTACTGTTCAAGATAAAAATATCACAGGTATCACAGAAAATCTCAATAAAAATATCATTTTATTAAATAGTTCCCTTCAAAATTTAAATTCTAAAAATCTTGTAAAAGTATATGAAAATATCATAAAAAATATAGAAACTATGAAAAGCGATACAGACAATATAGGATGGAGATTCAATCAACAACTCAATGACTTTGATAAAGATCTCACTGTACAACTCTCAAACTCACTTGAACTTATTGACAAGCAAACAAGTAGTATCGTTGAACAATTAGCAAGTTTAAGAGAATAATAGATGTTTGAAGATAAAAATAATAACTCAGAAGAACAAAATTTTTGGATATCATACGCCGATTTGATGGCTGGATTGTTATTTGTTTTTATTTTACTTGTAGGTGCTATTGTTATAAAATATGTATTTATACAAACAGACCTCCAAACAATCAAAACCGATCTGGAAAAAGAAAAAAATGCTTTGAATATGAGTGATGAACAACTTGAAAAAAAGAAAATAGTTTTGGAAAATCTTACTTTAAAACTCAAAAAATCACAAGAAGAAAGTATCCATCTAACTTTTCAATTAGCGAAAGAACAAAATAAATACAATGAAATCCAAGAAAAACTCAAAAATGCAAAAGAGTTAAATGATACCCTCAACCTCAATCTTGCCAATAAAGATAAAGAGTTGCAACTTTCAAATGAGCAAATTGAAAAAATTACAGCAATCTTAGAAGATAATGACAACCAAATAACTCTTTTAAAAAAAGATCTTGAGGATGAAAAAGATATTATTACTTTACAACTCGAAAAATTACATTTAGAAAAAATAGAGTTAGAAAAATTAAAACAGCTTCTTTTAGGTTATGAACTCAAAGAGAAAGAGTTCGATACTTATAAACTGAATACTCAAAATGAGTTAGTAGATACAAAAAATACTATTACTCTACAAATGCAAGAGTTAGCACTTTTAGAAAAAAAACTTATCATACAAAGTAAAGAACACCAAAAACTTGTAGAAGAGTTTGATATTACAAAAGTAAAAATCAAAAATCTTACAGGTATCCGTATCAAAGTGATAACAGCACTCAAAGCAAAACTAGGAGACTCTATAGATATAGATCCAAAAAGTGGCTCTATGCGATTTTCATCAAATATTTTATTTGAAATCGGGCAATTTACACTCAAAAAAGATTCGCAAAAAGAGTTAAGTGCCTTGTTAAAAAAATATATACATACTTTACTTTTAGATGAAAATATACGCCCACATATTGAAAGTATTACTATAGAGGGTCATACAGATTCTGATGGTTCGTATCTTGGCAATCTTCAATTATCACAAAGAAGAGCCTTAGAAGTTATGAAATTTTTGTATAGTTTAGACTTTAAAGACAAAAAACTTTTAGAAAAATATATAAGTGCGAGTGGAAGATCTTACTCTCACCTCGTTTATCTCAATGAAGTAGAAAACAAAGAAGCGTCACGAAGAATAGAGATAAAATTCCAAATCAAAAATGAACAAGCTATCAAAGAGATAGAAAACTTCTTGGATAAATGATGAAAAAATATCTCTACGAACCAAAACACCTTATAAAAATCAATGAAAAATTAAAAAAGTATAATGAAAACAAACCATTATTTAGAAAGCTTATCAGTTTGATGAGAAAGATCGGGAGATAATCTCATCATTCGTATTATAAGTTATACTCTTTTTTAAACTGCTCACTTTTAAATTCTATATTATCTTTTAATTTTAGTTGAAACATAATATTAGGATTGGTGTTCATATCTTTTTTCTTTATATAATATTGACACTCTTTATTTGTCATACTCAATAAATATTTTGTACCAATATTAAAATTAGATACTCTCTCATTTAAAGTTAACAAATATCTATTATTAGTTCTTTTTATTTGATAGTTTTCATTGATTAGATCCATTTCCGCTTGAAAATCAAGTAAGTCTTTCCCTGGTATATGATCATTCCCAGTTTTTTTTCTTCGGAATACGAGACTAATATCAAAATAATTATTTATTTCATCCAATGGGACGAAAAGTGAATCATCTGCAGTTAAATTACAAAACTCATTGGAAGCTATCATCCATTCAACATTTTTTTCACGATAAACTGTTTTTACCCAATTAAATAATGTACTATAACTAATATTTGCGATAGGAATAGTTGCTGAATTATTTCCTGAAAATGATGCATAATTATCATTCAAATATTGTATTATTTCTTGCGTATATTCGTTTGAACTATTTTTACTTTTATCAGAAAATGTAAATTTATTGCCATCAGATAACAATATTATTTGCCCCGCTTGTGCTGGACAAAATTTCGCTTCTATAGTTGTCAAAACTTGATCTGCATTTCTTGCTGTAATCTCAGATGTAGTTGCGTCAAATCCACCTTCCATTGAACAGCAAATATTAAAATAATTACTTAAAAATTCTGTTGCTTCGTTTTGGAATACTTCCCACTTTTGTAATGCCATTATTTATCCTTATGTTTGTGTATACTAGCTAAATGATAATTAAAATAAGTCCTACACTAGACTTAGACTAAAAAAGCCCTTAAAATAAGGGCTTTTTTAGGTATCTGTAGTTAGTTATAATTATATTATATCGTGATCTCTTTAATATCTGCAATCTCTTTAAATGAATTATATACCATTCCTATAAGATTTTTTCTATTTATTTTAATCTTTTCATCTTCATGATTTACAAATACATTATTGAAAAATGCATCCAGTTCTGGTTTGAGATTAAAAAGTGCTTCGAGTTGCTCATCAAATGTTGTATACTCTGCATTTGATACTTTGTTATATTTTTCAAAAAGAACTTTTTCTTCTTCATCTTCAAAAAGTGCTGTATCTATCTCTAATGGGGTATTTTCATCTAAATCTTTTACAATATTTGCAACTCTTTTAAATGTATCACTTAAATTTTTAAAATCACTACTATTTACCAAAGGATTGAGTGCTTCTATTTTTAAACTTATATTAAAAATATCACTATTCGCATTACTATTGAGAACAGCTTTTATTACACTTGGATTAACTGTATTGTAAAGTTTGTAGAGTCTTTCATTTAAAAACTCAATAAGTTGCTTTTTGTCCAAATTAGGATAATTTTCACTTGACTGATCGATAATACTTTCAATATCTAAATTTAATTTATGTTCAATACATATTTTATAAATACCCTGTGCTGCTCGTCTGAGTGCAAATGGATCCCTACTTCCTGTAGGAATCATCCCTATACTAAATAATCCCATAAGATTATCAAGTTTATTCGAGAGTGATACTATACAAGAAAAAGTGTTTGATGGTAAGGCACTATGTTCACCATCTGGTAGATATTGCTCTTTGAGTGCTGTTGCTACCAAATCATTTCGACCTTCAACTTTGGCGTAGTAATATCCCATAAGTCCTTGTAGATCTGTAAATTCATATACCATATCTGTTAAAAGATCTGCTTTACTAAACATAACAGCTTCTTCTATCAGTTCTTTTTCTTCATCTATATCAAATCTATTTGCAATCACATTTGCTATTTTGAGTTCTCTTTCACATTTATCATATAAAGAACCCAATCCATCCACAAAACTTACTTTTTTAAGTCCTTCATTTTGCAAACCATTTTTAACATCGTTATTCCAAAAAAACATTCCATCTGCAAGTCGTGGTCGTAAAACTTTTTCATTTCCTGCTATAATATGTGAAAAATCTTTTGTGTATGAGTTGGAAACTACTATAAATTTATTGGTAATCTTTCCCTCTTTATATACAGCGAAATATCTTTGATGCTCTTTCATAGATCCTATAATCACCTCTTCAGGAAGAGCTAAAAACTCCTTGTCAAAATTACCTAATTGTGCTGTTGGATACTCGGTAATAGCAACTACTTCGTTGAGTAACTCTTCATCTATCTCAATACTTATATCATTTTCTTTTTGAATTTTTTCCATCTGCTCTAAAATAAGTTTTTTTCTCTCTTCTTGATATAAAATAACCCCATTTTTATCTAATTTACAAAAGTAATCACCTGCAAAATCAAAGGTAAAAGGAGCATAAGAGACCATTCTATGTCCAAAAGTTGATTTTGAAGAAGCTACTCCAAAAAGCTCGCCTGCTACCAAATCATCCCCTAAAACAATACTCAATCCTCGAATAGGTCGAATAAAACTATCTTTTCGATCTCCCCATCGCATTGATTTTCCAAAATTAAGTTTTGAGATAAACTCATTTACCATTGTATTGAGAAGTTCACTTGATTTTTTACCCTCAACGATACTCTTATAGTATAAAAACTCTTGATTTCCTTTTGCTTTAGCTTCTATTTGAGACAACTCCACACCACATTTTTTGGCAAAACCATGTGCTGCACCTGTAGGTTCACCCTCTTTGTAGGCAATTTTGAGAGGTGCTCCCCATAATTCTTTTTCGACATCATCTTGTACTACTTTAAACTCTCTATGCCAAAAAACCAATCTTCGTGGAGTATAATAAAAATTAAACTCACATAACAAATCATTTGATTCTAATATCTCTGTCCATTTTTTTTCAATATTTGGTAACTCTTTTAAAAATGGTATTGCTGGTAACTCTTCGACTACAATTTCTACTAATAATGGTTTAATCATCTATATATTTTCCTCTTTTTCTTTTCGTTGTATATTCTTTTTTTCTATCTCTTCTAACTTATCTTGGTGTTTCTTTACTTGAGTTTCATTCATTCCTCGTAAAAAAACAAACAGGAGGTATATAAAACCAGCCCATACTATTACATTTATTATTTCCATCACGGCTTTATCTCTACTTTTTGTGAACTTTTACCAACTATTTTATCCAAAATTCACTTTGGTACCTATAATGAAAAGTAAAAATTGTTATTTAATCTTGGTTATATCACCAATATCTCAACAGTATTCTTGAATATAAGAGCAGTAGACTGTAAAGTATAGTGATATTTATCTGTTTCAAATACTATTATCTTTTATAATCTACCACGCTCAATCCCACATAGCGATATAAGAAATAATACAATATTATTTAGATACTATGTGTTTAGGTGTACCAAGATTAAAAAAATTGTAAATTATTAAAACAGATAAAAGAGGAAACTATTTAAATGGAATTGGTTTATTTATGGATTAAAAAATATAAAAATATAGACAGTCAAGGCTTTAATTTTAGTCCTCGATTTGAATTTGATTATGATGAAAAAACTAGCAAGTTAACTAAAGTTAGAGATGATAGTAAAACTTATAAAAGTATTTTTTCTGATAAGATAAATATTACTGCTATTGTTGGTGAAAATGGGAGTGGGAAGAGTAGTATTCTAAAATCAATTTTACAAATAAAAGACTTTCCAAATGATTATATTGTAGTTTATAAAGAGAATGATACTATTTTTTATAATTCAAATATTGAGAAGAATATTAATATTATTAATGCTGATGTAACCAAAGATGTGAATAATGACCTTTTAAGAAATACTATTTCATATGATAAATTTTCGCATATTATGGATTCATATAGATATTATAAAACCATAAATATATCAATGCAGTCGATTATTAATATACTTGTGAGTAATCAAGTTAAAGAAAGAAATTTTAAAATATCATCTTTTATGTATATTCCTACCACTATTAAAATAACATATAAAGAACCAGAAAAATTGATAAATCAATTTATTAGTTTATGTAATTCGTTAATACAAAAAGAATTAGTTGATTATTTTCTAAGTATAGATGAAGATAGATTTCACCAATTTTTGATAATTGAATATATTAGAAATAATAATCAAACAAAAGATATTGGAATTTGTAAGAATTTAGATAAATTAAAAAAATATTTTGAAAATGAATTACCATCATTTTTGAAAAAATTTATAAAATTCAATGTAGAAAAAATATTTAACTTTTTAGAAGAAAAAGAAAAAATTGAATATTATACAAATGAAGTGTATTTTGATTATTTTGAATATGAATTGATTGATGATAAAGATAATTGTTATGATGATTTAACTCATGGAGAAAAAAACATTTTTGGACAATTATTAAATATTTATTTATATACTGAAAGAGATGATAATTTATTGTTTTTATTTGATGAACCTGAAATTGCATTACATCCACAATGGCAAAAAAAATATTTGATGGAAGTTATACAATTATTAAAAAAGATGGATAAAAAATATCATTTTATTTTCACTTCTCATTCACCTTTTTTATTATCTGACTTACCAAAAGAAAATATAATCTTTTTGAAAAAAGACAAAAAAACTGGAGAATGTTTGAATGTTACGAAAGAAACAGAATTAAATCCATTTGGAGCAAATATACACACTCTTTTATCAGATGGATTTTTTATGAGTGATGGACTTATGGGTGAGTTTGCTAAGGGAGAGATTGAGGATATTAAGAAGTTTTATGAAAAAGTAAAAAAAAGTAGAAATCCTACAAGAAGTTATTTAAAAAGATACAAAGAAAATATTATAAATTTTAAATATATACAGTCTATAATTGGTGAGCCATTTTTACAAACAATAATAAAAAATTATTTAGATGAGCTAGAACTTATATTTTCAAGTGATAAAACATTAATCAATAAACGATTAGAAGAATTAGATAAAGAGAAAAGATATTTGGAAAGTTTGAGAAATGATTAAAGTAGAATATAAAATAGGAAAAAATGAATTAAAAGAAAAATTTTATGAAAAAATTGCAATTCAAAAAGAATATAATGGTAAAACTAAATTTATTAATAGTAATAAAAAAATATTTCAAATAGAAAAGGAAATAACTAAAGGTAAAAATAAGGGAAATAAAATAAAAGAATATATAAAAAATCTTAATCTTGATAGTATTTATAAGATACTTAATGAAAAAGATAGTACTTTTAAAGAAATCTTTAAAAATTATACACTTAAGGAATTAATAACTGTTGAACCTGAAAGGATTCAAAATATTTTAAATAGTTTGTCAGAACAAGAAAAGATTAAATCTATAGAATTTATTTTTAATTATACTGATTTACAAAAAGATTATATTACACCTTTTTTTCAAGAATATATCAATAATCAAATTTGCTTTTATTGTAATAAAGAATTTATAACAAGCTTTGCCAAAAACGAAAAAGACTATTGTTCAACATTTCAGTTAGACCATTTTTATGATAAAGGAAAATATCCTTATCTAGCACTTTCTTTTTATAATTTAATTCCTTCTTGTGCTACTTGTAATTCAGGAAAAGTTAAAGGAACTAAGGATTGTTTTAAATATGATAAATTAATAAGAGAAAAAAGCTTTGATAATGAAACTTGTTTATCTCCAAATCACAAAAACTTCAACTTTGAGAATAAAGTAAAATTCAAATTATTTTTATCTGATAAATGTAAAAATTTAGATATCAAAAATAAAGAAAGTATTGAGATACCTCTCAAAGAAAACTACTCAAATGAATATGATAAATATATAGAAGTATTTAAACTAAACGAGCGATACAAAGCTCACAAAGATATAGTTTATGAGATGATAACCAAAGCAGAGCTTTATCCTGAAAGTAGACTCAAAGAGTTACAAGATTTGACTGGTATACCATTTCAACAGATAAAAAAAGATATATTTAATTTGAGTGATGAAAAAGACTTATCTAAAAAACCATTTTCTAAACTCATAAAAGATATTGCAGAAGAATTAAAATTGTGATAAGTTAGATATAGTAAAAAAAAGGCAAAAAATGAAACTACAAAAATTACCAATAGGTATAGAAACACTGAGTAAGATAAGAGAAGGTGACTATGTATATATAGATAAAACAGCTATAGCACTTGACTTGATAAATAACTACG
>Ga0193963_1000996_pt1 | contig 14345 bp, 15 predicted proteins | sample FB_6_MG_FD_140359 | JGI IMG/M metagenome (GOLD analysis project Ga0193963, IMG submission 140359) | Microbial mat bacterial communities from the Broadkill River, Lewes, Delaware, United States - FB_6_MG | ecosystem: Environmental > Aquatic > Freshwater > River > Microbial mats | place: USA...
GGAAAATGTCAAGAGTTTGCGAAATTACAGGAAAAAAGGCAATGGTTGGCAACAATGTTTCTCACTCTAAAAGGAGAACTAAGAGAAAATTTGATGTTAATTTATTTAAGAAAAGTTTCTATTTGCCTGAAGAAGATAGAACGATTAGAATAAGAGTATCTGCTAGCGGATTACGTCTAATCAATAAAATTGGTCTAAGTGCAGCTATTAAGAGAGCACAGGCTAGTGGTTATATAAAAAATATCTAATATTACATAGAGATGGCAAAAAAATCAAAAGGTAATAGAGTGCAAGTTATACTAGAGTGTACAGAGCACAAAGAATCAGGAATGGCTGGTACTTCGAGATATATCACTACTAAAAGTAGGAAAAATACTCCAGATAGAATGGAGTTGAAAAAATACAATCCTATTTTGAAGAAAGTAACATTACACAGAGAAATAAAATAATAGACTATGGCTAAGAAAACAGTTGCAACTTTACAAAGTAAAGATGGTAGAGGTTTCTCTAAAGTATTGAAAATGGTGAAATCTCCTAAGACAGGTGCTTATGCATTTAAAGAGGCAATCGTACCTAATGAAGGTGTAAAAGATTTCTTCGCAAAGAAGTAATCTGAATCTACATAATATAAAGCTCCTCGATTAATCGAGGAGCTTTTTTTATATCTATACTTTAGTTGTGAGTATTTTTTTGTACTTTGCACTCTTGTATATTAACAGCTTATAAATATCTTATAAACATGGCATTATTTGGATTATTTAATAAAAAGAAGAAAGAAAATTTAAATAAAGGACTGGAGAAAACTAAGGATAGTGTTCTTAAGAAAATGGCACGTGTTGTAGTTGGTAAAACTACTGTCGATGAGGAAGTTCTTGATAATCTAGAGGAGGTTTTAATTACCTCTGATGTAGGTGTTGATACAACTCTTAAAATAATAGAAAGAATAGAAGAGAGAGTTTCTAAGGATAAGTATATGGGGGCTGGAGAGCTTAATAGTATGCTTAAGGAAGAAATTGTAGGTTTGTTATCTGAAAGTAATAAACAATCTTACGAGGAGTTTTCTGTTGATAAGAAAGATAATGCGCCATATGTTATTATGGTTGTTGGTGTTAATGGTGTTGGAAAAACAACAACAATTGGAAAATTAGCTCATCAGTTTAAATCTCAGGGGAAATCTGTTTTACTAGGAGCTGCAGATACTTTTAGAGCAGCAGCAGTGGAACAGTTAGATATCTGGGCTCAAAGAGTTGATGTTCCAATAGTAAAGCAAGGAATGGGGGCTGATCCAGCTTCGGTAGCATTTGATACACTTAGTAAAGCAAAAGCTGACGGTATTGATGTTGTGATAATTGATACTGCGGGTAGGTTGCATAATAAGATAAATTTAATGAATGAGCTTTCTAAGATTAGAAAGGTGATGTCAAAGATCTATCCTGATACTCCTGATGAGGTATTACTTGTTCTTGATGGTTCTACAGGGCAGAATGCATTTGAGCAAGCTAAGCAGTTTACTAAAGCTACAGATGTGAATGCATTGGCAATTACAAAGCTTGATGGAACAGCTAAAGGAGGTGTTGTAATTGGTATTTCAGATCAATTTCAGATACCAGTTAAATATATTGGAATAGGAGAAGGTATTGAAGATCTACAGGTTTTTAATAAAGAGGAGTTTGTAGGGTCCTTGTTTTCTTAAGAAAAAGATATAAATGAATTAATGTCATCTTATTTTTAAGGTGACATTTTTTTATAATTTATTATATGGATAAAGTTAAAATACTATTTGTGTGTTTGGGTAATATATGCAGATCTCCTTCTGCTGAGGCAATATTTACAAAAATGGTTGTTGATAAAGGGGTGAATGATATGTTTGTTATTGATTCTGCAGGAACTTCAGGGTGGCATAATGGAGATCAAGCAGATAAGAGAATGCAGAAATATGCAATTGAAAGAGGATATGACTTAGTGAGTTTGTCGCGAAAATTCTATGCGGAGTCAGATTTTGATAAGTTTGATTTAATTATTGGGATGGATAATCAGAATATATATGATTTGAAGCTTCAGGCTAAAGATGAATTGGAGATAGAGAAAATAGTTAAGATGACAGATTATTGTGTTAAGTTTGCAAATTATGAGGAAGTTCCCGATCCTTATTTTGGGGGAGATGCTGGTTTTGAATTGGTTTTGGATATATTAGAAGATTCTTGTGAAAATCTCCTAAATAGAATAATAGACATAAAAAAAATGCTTCACTAGAGTGAAGCATTTTTTTTATGTCTATGTATGAATTTTTATTTTATTTGTAGTTTTGCTCTTGTGATATATTTTTCAATATCTCTAGCTTCCATTGATTTAGCAAATTCTGATTGAACCCTTTCGTATGCTTTAATAGCTGTTTTAAAATCCTTACTCATTTCGTAAGCATTACCAGCCTTCATTAAAAAAATAGGAGTTGTAAATTCGTTTGAATTATCAGCTGATGCTTTTTCATAGTATGAAGCAGCTTCTGAATAATCTCCTTTTTCCATATATGCATCACCTAAATTAGAGATAGCTAGTTGAGAAACGATAAGATCGTCAGAGCTAAATCCTTTTAAATATTTAATAGCTTCATCAAACTTACCTAGTTTTAAACAACAAACTCCAGCGTATGCTTTAGCAGTATTACCAATTTTAGTAGAGTTATATTCTTTAGAGATTTCAGCAAATCCAAGTTTATTACCATCACCATTAAGTGCAAGTTTAAAAGAATCTCTACTGAAATATAATTGTGCTCCTGCTACCTGTTCAATAGCTTCGTTTTCTAAAGGAGTTTGATAGAATTTGTGATATCCCATGAAACCAGCAACAACGACAATAATTGCAACAGCAAAAATTGATAATTGTTTTTGATGTTTCTCGATAAATTGTTCAGAACTAGTTAAAACTTCTTCAATTTGTTCGAAATTATCCTCGTGATGACTGTTTTGATTTTCCTTTGACATATTTAATTGATTTTAAAATTTTCTCTATTTATATCTACTCTACACAAAAGTAACTTTTTTTGCCATATAATGTACATAATTTGCCAAAAAAATGAGTAGATAAATACAGTCTGGGAGTATTATATTTACGATATTAACACTTATATTTGTGATTAATAAATATGGTAAATATGTACATTAAGAATCTGGAACTTATAAATTATAAGAATATTGAACAGTTAACGCTTGAGTTAAGTAGTGGAATTAATTGTTTTATTGGTAATAATGGAGTAGGAAAGACAAATATTCTGGATTCAATTTATTATTTATCTTTCTGTAAGAGTTATTTTTCTTTACCTGATAGTCAGAATTTAAAGCATGGGGCAGACTTTATGGTAATACACGGAATGTACGACAAGGTAGGAGAAGAAGAAGATGTGTTTTGTGGATACAGGAAGGGGCAGAAGAAGAAATTTAAGAGAAATAAAGAGGAATATAAAAGATTATCAGATCACATAGGCATACTTCCATCTGTAATGGCTACACCATCAGATAATAATATTATATCTGGAGGTAATGAAGAAAGACGTAAATTTATGGATAGCGTGATTTCTCAGTGGGATCATGAATATTTGAATTTCTTAATCAAGTACAATAAGTCTCTTTTGCAAAGAAATAAAATGCTGAAGAGTGTTATGAAAGACGCTGAATTGCTTGAGGTTTGGGACGAACAGTTAGTCTATCTGGGAGAGTTTATTCATAAGAAAAGATCTGAGTTTGTAGAAAGAATAGTACCTTATTTTCAGAAGTATTATGAAGCAATCTCATTAGGTAAGGAGAAAGTTAGTTTAGGATATAAATCTCAATTAAATGATAAATCATTTAAGGAATTACTTAAAGATTCATACCATAAAGATAGTATTATGCAATACACAACGGTTGGAATTCATAGGGATAATCTTGATTTTAAATTAGACGATTATAATGCTAATAAAATTGCTTCACAAGGTCAGAAGAAAACATATTTAACTGCAATGAAGTTAGCTCAATTTGATTTTATTAAAAATGTTTGTGGAATTAAGCCAATACTTATTCTAGATGATATATTTGATAAGTTAGATGCAGAAAGAGTTGAGCAGATCGTGAGATTAGTTAATGATAATAATTTTGGACAAATCTTAATATCTGATACAAATAAGGATCATATAGATTCAATTTTGAAAAATATTGCAACAGATTTTAAACTTTTTGTTATTGATAATGGAGGGATTGTAAATGAAAAGAGGTAAAACAGAATCTATTGATAAAGTGTTGGGTTTATTTCTTAAACAGTCTGGCTTAGGAGTTAAGTATAAAGAAATGGAAGTGGTTGATGCATGGAAAGATGTGATAGGTGTTTCTGTGGCTAATAGGACTAAGAAAATATATATCCAGGGTGGCAAACTCTATGTGAAAATTAATTCATCAATAGTAAAGAATCAGCTTTTGATGATGAAAGAAGGAATAATATCTGCCCTTAATCAAAAAGTAAAAGAAGAGATTGTAAAAGAAATAATAATATACTAGATATTTTATAGTAGTATCAATACAAATAGCATATGAAATTAGTAGACTCAAAAGATATTCAAAAAGTAAGCAGAGTTTTGCATGGAATTGGAGGGGATTTTGCTGCAAAACTCATAATGCATATATTGAAACTTAATAAGTTAAATAAATTATATTCGAATATATATTCAAAGGATAGTATTGAATTTATTGATTCTCTTCTTGATGAATTAAGTATTAAAATTGAATGTTCTGAGGAAGATCTAAAAAAGATTCCTAAGGATGGATCATTTATTACAGTATCAAATCATCCTTTTGGTGGAATTGATGGGATAATCTTGATAAAATTATTGTCAGAATATAGAAAAGATTATAAGGTGATGGCTAATTTTCTATTACAAAAGATAGAGCCGTTAAAGGATTGTTTTATGGGGGTTAATCCTTTTGAGAATAGAAAAATATCAAGTAGTTCTGGTTTAAAACAAGCAATTAATCATATTCAAGAAGGTAATGCTTTGGGGATATTTCCAGCAGGCGAGGTTTCGACATATCAATCGGAAACTAATAAAATCTCTGATAAACAATGGCAACCATCAGCAATTAAGTTAATTAAGAATGCGAAGGTGCCTGTAGTTCCTATATATTTTCAGGGAGGGAATAGTATTGCATTTCATTTATTGGGGTTTATACATCCAATGCTTCGTACTGTTAAATTACCATCCGAGTTATTAAATAAGAAAAATAAAGTAATAAGAGTTAGAATAGGAAGTCCTATATCTTTGAAGGAACAAGATTCTTTTGATGATATAAAACAATATGGAAGATTTTTACGCGCTAAAACATATCTTTTGGAGAAATCTTTTGAAGTGAAAAAATTCTATAATTATAAATTACGAGCTTCAAAGAAAGCGGAAGATATAGTACTACCACAAGAAGAGAATATAATCATAAAAGAGATTAAGAACTTACCTGAGGAGTGTTTTTTATTTAAAAGTAAGAATTATCATGTTTATTGTGCTCCAGCTAGTGATATTCCAAAGATAATAGATGAATTAGGAAGATTGAGAGAAGAAACGTTTAGGATTGTTGGAGAAGGTACTAATAGGAGTTCTGATAATGACGAATTTGATTTATATTATAATCATTTGTTTATTTGGGATGATGAAGCTAAAAAAATTGTAGGAGCATACAGAGTAGGTAAGGGGAAAGATATTTTAGAACAATATGGTATAAATGGATTTTATTTACAGACTTTGTTTAAGATAGATAAGAGATTTAATGAGATTATGTCGGAGTCTCTTGAATTAGGTAGGTCATTTATAGTAAAGGAGTATCAGAGAAAGCCTTTACCATTATTTTTGTTGTGGAAAGGCATTTTGTATTTTTTAATAAAGAACCCAGATTATAGATACTTAATTGGGCCAGTGAGTATAAGCGGGAAATATAGTAAATTATCAAAAGGAGTGATAATTAAATTTATTATGGCCAATTATTTTAATTATGATTTTGGTCAGTATATTAAGCCACGAACTAAATTTAAAGCTGACAAAGATATTGAATTAGATATAAATTTAGTTCTTCAGGCTGCTAAGAATGATATAAAGTCAATTGACAAGTTTATTGGAGATATTGAAGCTTCTAATGAAAATATTCCTGTATTATTAAAGAAATATTTATCATTAAATGCTAGTGTCGTAGGTTTTAATATAGATCCTAAATTTAATTCTTGTCTTGATGGATTAATTGTATTAGATTTGTTCGACGTACCTAGTAAGACAATAGAATCATTGTCAAAAGAGCTAAACGATATAGAGATATTAAATAGATTCTCTGAAAAACCTGATTTTAAATAGATGATAGAATTACAATATATAATAAAAGGTATTTTCATCGGTTTAATGGTGTCTATTCCATTGGGACCTATGGGAGTTTTAATAATACAAAAAACATTAAGTAAAGGTAGATTAGCAGGTTTTGTAGCTGGAATGGGAGCAGCTACAGCAGATACCTTTTATGCAATAACAGCAGCATTTGGTTTTGGTTTTATAGTTTCTTTTATAGAGTCTCAAAAATTTTGGTTACAACTAATAGCGAGTGTTATTTTGTGTCTTATAGGTTTGAAAATTTATTTTGCAAATCCTATAAAACAGTATAAGGCCCAGCGTGAGGGTAAGGTCGGATTGGTTAGTGATTATGTATCTTTGTTTTTTCTTACGGTCTCTAATCCTGTAGCAATAGTATTATTTATTGCATATTTTGCTGGAACAAATGCCTTTGGTAAGAATCCTACTCTTTTAATTGAATCTTTTGTCATTATTGGTGTATTACTTGGAGCTTCTTTGTGGTGGTATACACTTTCTACAATAATAAATATTTTCAGAAAAAAGTTTAGATTAAGAAGTTTATTTATGATTAATCGAGTTTCCGGTGTGATAATATTTGTGTTAGGATTATTGGCGTTAATAGCATCTTTTGAACCTATGAAGTCTTGGGTCGAGAATTTATTCTAAATATATTAGATTTAATCATGATAATTCTAGAATTATTATTTGAAGAATGGATATAAAAAAAGCAGCCATCAGGCTGCTTTTTTTATATCTGTGTAGGAATATTATTTTCCTAATGTAGCTACCATTACTGCTTTAATAGTATGCAATCTATTCTCAGCTTCATCAAATACGATAGATGATGAAGATTCGAATACGTCTTCAGTAACTTCAACACCGTCAAGACCAAATTTCTGGAATACATCTTCTCCAACTTTAGTCTCTCTGTTATGGTATGCTGGAAGACAGTGCATGAATTTGCAAGCTGTGTTTCCTGTCATTTCCATTGTTTCTTTATTTATTTGGTAAGGTTTAAGAAGGTCAATTCTTTCTTTCCATACTTCGTCTGGTTCACCCATTGATACCCAAACGTCAGTATATAAGAAATCACATCCTTTAACACCTTCAGCTGTGTTGTCAGTAATTGTTATTTTAGCACCTGTTTCTTTAGCAACTTCATTACAGATAGCAACTAGTTCAGCTTCAGGCTGTAGGTTTTTAGGACCAACGATTCTAACATCCATTCCCATTTTAGCAGCACCTACCATTAATGAGTTAGCCATATTGTTACGAGCATCCCCTAAGTAAGCAAAAGATACTTGATTAAGAGGCTTGTCAGTATGTTCTGAAATTGTTAAGAAGTCAGCTAAGATTTGCGTTGGGTGGAATTCATCGGTAAGTCCATTCCATACTGGAACACCAGCGTGTTTAGCTAATTCTTCAACAATTGCTTGTCCGTATCCACGGTACTCAATACCATCATACATACGACCTAATACTCTTGCAGTATCTGCCATAGATTCTTTAACACCAATTTGTGATCCAGAAGGGCCAAGGTATGTTACGTGAGCACCTTGATCATAAGCTGCAGTTTCGAATGCACATCTTGTACGAGTAGATGATTTTTCAAAAATAAGAGCGATGTTTTTACCTTCTAGAGTCTTTTGCTCTGTTCCAGCATATTTTGCTCTTTTTAGATCTCTAGCAAGATCTAACATGTATTGCATTTCTTTTGGTGTGAAATCTAATAATTTTAGAAAATTTCTATTTCTTAAATTGAAACTCATGATATTAAGTTTTTATTATTGGTTAATAAATAATTTTTGCAAATATAATTATAAAATATACAACTAGTAGTTCATTGTGATTTTTGAACCGTATTTTTTATCTTCTAAAAGAGTTGCTTCAGTAATGATTGATTTTTCTCCACCATTTTTAACAAACTGCATACATGCTCTGATTTTTGGAGCCATACTACCTTCAGCAAAAGTTCCGTCAGCAATATATTTTTGACAATCAGCGTAGTCAAGGAATTCTAAAATTTCCTGATCTTCTTGTTTGAAGTTTTTGTAGATATAAGGTACATCAGTTAGAATGTAGAATTCATCAGCATTAATTTTATTACCAACTACAGCAGACGCTAAATCTTTGTCAACAACACCTTCTACAGAAACAGCTACGCCATTTTCATCAAGATAAGTTGGGATACCACCACCACCAACAGTGATTACTATATTTCCTTGGCGTGCAAGATTTTCAACTATGTCTGAGTTTGAAAAGTCGATAGGTGTAGGTGAAGGTACAACTCTTCTCCATCCTCCGTCTGTTTTAACTTCTTCCTTGAAAATCCATCCCTTTTCTGCAGTTAATTTATCTGCATCTTCTTTAGAGTAGATTCTTCCAACTCTTTTTACTGGATTTAAGAAAGCTGGATCATTTTTATCGACAATAACACTTGTTACAAGTGTTACAACGTTTTTATTGATGCCATTTTCTTTAAGAATGTTACGTAGATTGTGCTCAATCATATAACCGATACCACCCTGAGAAGAAGCAACATTGTAATCTAATGTCATTTCTGGTAGGTCATACATTTCATTTCCAGCTGCATTTTGCATTAAGATATTTCCTACTTGAGGACCATTACCATGTGCTAGAATTATATCGTATCCTTCCTTTATCAAGAAGATAATGTTTTTTAAAGTGTCTTGTGTATTTTGAGTTTGCTCTTCAATTGTACCTTTTTGGTTACCTCTTAGAAGTGCATTTCCACCTAGTGCTACTACTGCTAGTTTTTTTGCCATTTGAGTTTAGGTTTTTATTGTTATTATTTATTTTCAAAATTTGTACTGCAAATCTAAAAAAAAATCCATCTTTTGCATACATTTTTCATTTTTTTTATTTAGCTATAAAATACTGAATTACAGAAAGATGCATAATTATTCAGGTCGCATTTCTAAATATGCAAATTCTATTGTGGAATAATTTTAGTATTTTGTGTTCTCATAGTTTATAAATTTAATATTACTACTTTATAATGAGATATATAAGATCTTTTAGATATGGAATTGTGCTTTCTGTTTTGCTTTTAGTATTTGTTTCTTGTTTTGGCGATAAGAGTGTGAAAAAAATTAAAGCAGGTATAGTGAATTTTAATATTTCATGGAATTCTAATAGAAGTTCCAAGATGAATGGAATGCCCAAGACTGTTAAAATGCTGTATTCTGATAAAGGATATTGTCTTGAGTTTGAAAAGATATTTTCATTTATTGGTATGCGTGTTGTTCAAGAGTTCGATAAAGATAGTGTTAATTGTGTTTTAGATATGGCAGGTATAGGGAGCTATTTTGAGTACCCAATTAATACCTTGCGTACTAATCTTGAGAAGTTGAGTTGTGAAAAACTCAAGGAAACTAAAACAATTCTAAATTATGAATGTAGTGCAGTTCAATATGTTTCTAATAATAATAATGCAATAGTAAAGATCTTCTATACTAAAAAGCTAGATATTGATGTAGTAAATAGAGTTGTTCCGAAACTTAAAGCTGATGGAGCAATATTAGGTTTACATATTAGAACGGGTAATGATGATATTTATCTTGAAGCTACAAGTATTAGTGTTAAAGATGTTGATTCTAATTTATTTGTTGTTCCAGATGACTTTTTAAAAAATTCATATGAACAAGTGGCAACAACTCTCGATAATTTAGTTCAGTAATTAGTGAAAGTACGTTTTGTCCTAGAGTCTTTAATTTACTACCTTTGTATATGTAAATAATCAGTGATAATATGGCAAATTCAAGAAAGAAGAAATCTGTTAAAAATGGAGATGTTAATATGTGGGGAAACCTTATAGGTCCTTTAAGAGATAAGAGGGTTGTTAATGTTTCTGGTATAATTCTACTTTTTTTGGCATTATTTATGCTGATTTCTTTTGTGTCATTCTTCTTTAGTGGTGGAATTGATCAAAGTAAATTGGATATAGAGACAGGTGAATTTTTAATGAATTCAGATATTGTTGTTAGTAATTTAGCTGGAAAAATCGGAGCTTATATAGCTGAAATGTTTATAAATGGAGGCTTTGGTATTGCTTCTTTTATTTTTGTTTTTTTTCTTACTATTCTTGGTCTTAGATGCATTAATGTTAGGAAGTTTAATATACAAAAGAGTATTGTTTTAGGTTTTGTTTTTATTCTTTGGATTTCTTTGTTATCATCTTTTGCTTTCGATATATTTTCTAATGATGTGTTCGTGTATCCTGGTGGCTATTATGGGTATTTTATTAATAAATGGTTAACTGCTTTGATAGGGAATATCGGTGTGTTTTTTGTTTTAGTTGTATCTTTTATTACTACCATGACGTTTGCATCTTCTAATTTCTTTCCTGCTATAAAGCGATTTATAAACTTTTCCAGAGTTAAGCATGCTGATTTTGAAGATGAGTCTGAGGGGGATCTTTCAGTAGAGGATATTCCTGAAAATGATGATATTTTTGTTGGTGGATTGCCTGATATGAATATTGAGGAGGAGATACAGCCAAACGAAGAGTTTTCTGTTGAAAGAGAATTAAATATAGATGATTGTGTTGATTCTGTAGAGGATGAGATTGTAGATGTGGGCGATGAGATTGCTTTAGTAATTGAAAATGCTGATGTTAAAGAAGAGTTGGTAAAGAAGAATATACATTCTTTGGAAGATTTTGATCCTACTCTTGAATTATCAAATTATAAATATCCTGAGATTAATCTTCTTGAGCCTCATGATGCTAATAATAAGAAGGTTACTCCTGAAGAGTTAGAGGATAATAAGCGTCGTATTGTTGAAACTCTAAAGAACTATAAGATTGATATAGTGAAGATTATGGCCACTATTGGGCCAACTGTTACTCTTTATGAGATTGTACCAGCTCCTGGAGTTCGTATTTCTAAGATAAAGAGTCTTGAGGATGATATTGCATTAAGTCTTGCTGCACTAGGTATACGTATTATTGCTCCTATTCCTGGTAAGGGAACTGTTGGTATTGAAGTACCAAATCTTAAGCCTGAAATAGTGTCAATGAAGTCTATTATTGCATCTAAGAAGTTTCAGGAATCAGATTATGCTTTACCTGTTGCATTAGGGAAAACAATTTCGAATGAGGTTTTTACTTTCGATTTGGCTAAGATGCCTCACTTACTTGTAGCAGGTGCTACAGGTCAGGGGAAATCGGTCGGATTGAATGCAATTATTACTTCATTACTATATAAGAAGCATCCTTCTCAACTAAAGTTTGTAATGGTTGATCCTAAGAAAGTGGAATTGAGTATTTATTCAGTTATTGAGAAGCATTTCTTAGCTAAACTTCCTGATACAGAGGATGCTATTATTACCGATACAGGTAAGGTTGTTGCAACTCTTAATTCTCTTTGTATTGAGATGGATAAGCGTTACGAGTTACTTAAAACAGCTCATGTTCGAAATATAAAAGAGTATAATGCTAAGTTTGTAAAGAGAAAGCTTAATCCAGAAAAGGGACATAAGTATCTTCCATATATCGTTGTAGTTGTTGATGAGTTTGCTGATCTTATTATGACTGCTGGTAAGGAGGTTGAACAGCCTATTGCTCGAATTGCTCAATTGGCTCGTGCAGTGGGTATTCATATGATTATTGCAACACAGCGTCCTTCAACAAATATAATTACTGGAGTTATTAAGGCAAACTTTCCTGCTAGGGTGGCTTTCAAGGTGGCTTCTATGATTGATTCTCGTACAATTCTTGATTCGCCTGGTGCTAATCAGCTTATTGGTAGGGGAGATATGTTGTTTTCTGCAGGTAGTGAACTTACTCGAGTTCAGTGTGCTTTTGTTGATACTCCTGAGGTTGATTTAATTACAGAGCATATTTCTAAGCAGCAATCATATATATCAGCATTTTTATTACCAGAATATGTTCCAGAAGCATCAGGTACAGATGTGGATTCTGTAGATTTGGGAAAGAAAGATCCTCTTTTTGAAGAAGCTGCTCGCTTGGTTGTTGGTTCACAGCAGGGATCAACATCATCTATTCAGCGTAGATTTTCTATTGGGTACAATAGGGCAGGTAGAATAATTGATCAACTTGAAGCATCTGGTGTTGTTGGCCCGTTTGAGGGAAGTAAGGCTCGTCAGGTATTGGTGCCTGATGAGTATAGTCTTGAACAGATGTTTAATGAAAATTAAAAATTAAAAATTATAATATGAGAAAAACAATTTTATTGTCGTTATTGGTGTTGTTGAATTTAATTTCTTTTGCTCAAAAAGATGTTGAAGCAGAGAAGATTCTTGTTAAAGTGTCAGAGACATATAAATCATATAATTCTTTTAGGATTAAATTTAATCTGACGATTGAAAATGTAGAAGAACAAATTAATGAGACATCTGTTGGTGTTGCTGATATTAATGGCGTTAAATACAAGGTGGATATAATGGGTGCTGAAACTTATTTTGATGGCAAGACTCGTTATACATTTTTAAAGGATTCTGAGGAAGTTAATATTTCTGAGCCTGAGGATGATGATTCTGAATTGGCTAATCCTGCTAAAGTATTCGATTTGTATAAGAATGGTTTTGATTATTCACTTGTTAAGGTTTATAAAAGAAGTGGTATAGATGTTGCTGAAATAGTTCTTATCCCAAAAGAGGAGAGAGATTATTCAAAGGTGATTTTGATTATTGATAATAAGACTTTTAATGTGGTTTCTTTTACATCTGTCGGGAAGGATGGAAATAACTTAGTTTTAAAAATGAGTAAATTGGAAACTAATCAGAATTTTGATGATTCTCATTTTGTTTTTGATATTAAGGCAAATCCTAATGTAGAAGTTGTTGATATGAGATAATGATGATGTTATTAATATATAATAGAAAAGGAGATGTTGTTTGTATCTCCTTTTCTATTATATATTAAATAATGCTTATCTTAAGTATTTATCAATGTTCTTTTCAAACATTTTAATTTCATCTATAGCTTCTGTGAAATTATTTTGTAAATAAGTTATTTCTTCTTCAATTATTCTGTTGTCTCCAGAGGTTTGGCCTTCCCTTAGCATTGCTTTGTATAGTTTTTCATTATCTTCTGATAAATTTCTACCTGAAGATAATTCATTATATGCAATTCCTTTTGCATTATTCTCTATTTTATTTAAACAATCTCCAAGTTTACGTAATCCCATTGTCTTACATGATGCTTTAGCTTTGTGAGCTACTAGGCCTAATTCAAACCAATTTTTTGAATTGTATCTATTGTTTATCTCATCGTGGTATTCTGCTACTATTGTTGTGAAAACATCTATCATCTCACAGATTATTTCATGCTCAGTACCAAATACCTCAATCAGTAGCTTAGTATCAATATGTTTAAGTTTTTTCGTCATAACAATATTACGTAATTAACTATTTCCCACGTAAATATAATAAAACAAAATCTAACAATGGCATTAATTGTCTAAATAAGTGAATACTCATTTTTAATTCTTAATATATTTTATACATTTGTCGTACCTATAAAATAAATGTCAAATTATTAGTCATTAGTTAATGACTTTTTTAAATTATACAGAGAAATGAAAACTACTGCATTTACTCAAAATCATATTGATTTAGGAGCTCGTATGGCTGAGTTCGCTGGTTATAATATGCCTATCGAATACAAAAATGGTATCAAAGAAGAGCACAATTGTGTTCGTGAGAAGGTTGGTGTTTTTGATGTATCTCACATGGGGGAATTTTGGGTTGAAGGTCCTAAGGCTTTCGAACTTGTTCAAAATCTGACTTCTAATGATGTTGCTGCACTTGAGGATGGTAAAGTTCAATATTCTTGTTACCCTAATGGTAATGGTGGTATTATTGATGATTTGTTAGTTTATCGTTTTAAAGCTGATAAATATTTACTTGTTGTAAATGCTGCTAATATTGATAAAGATTGGGCTTGGACTTCTAAGTATGCTGAGGAGTTAGGTATGGAGCTTGGTAAAGAGCTTATTAATGTTTCTGATGA
>Ga0193963_1000997_pt1 | contig 14304 bp, 12 predicted proteins | sample FB_6_MG_FD_140359 | JGI IMG/M metagenome (GOLD analysis project Ga0193963, IMG submission 140359) | Microbial mat bacterial communities from the Broadkill River, Lewes, Delaware, United States - FB_6_MG | ecosystem: Environmental > Aquatic > Freshwater > River > Microbial mats | place: USA...
TAAAGAGGTGATTGTGATGCGCGACAGTGTGATGCACGAGTTCATGGTTTCAAAAATGCCTGATGTAACACTGTTCACCACCAATTCTTTACGCGACGCACTACAGCTTCTTGCCTCAGGAAAACACCATTGTGCGTTGGTTTCAAAGCTGCCGGGTGAATATTTGCGGCGTGGTGAAAAGTTGACCAACATACAACCGGTTGCTAAATCGTTGGTGGAGCAGCCCTATAGTTATGCTGTGCGCAAGGGCAACCATGCTTTAGCCGAACGGTTTAGTAATGGATTGGTGGTCCTCAAAGAATCGGGGCGCTATCAACAGATTTATAACAAGTGGCTTGGAGTCTTGGAACCACCACGCCTGTCGTGGCGGCGAGTTCTTGAGTACAGTGCCTTGGTGGTCGTGCCATTGTTGATGATTTTAGCGGCAACCGTGTTGTGGTCGCGAACATTGAAGCTCAAGGTTGATGAACGTACGGCACAACTGTCTCAAGAGGTAAAAGAGCGTAAGCGCGCTGTTGAAGAGTTGCAGTTGCGGCAAAAACAGTTGTTACAAGCCGATAAGATGACCTCATTGGGGATTCTTGTTTCAGGTGTTGCCCATGAAATTAACAATCCCAATGGACTAATCACTTTAAACTTGCCACTACTCAGCCGTGCTTGGATTGATGCCCAACCTATTTTGGAGCAACATTATCAGGTTCATGGGGATTTTAAGTTGGGTTGGCTTAATTATTCCCGTATGCGTGATGAGATCCCCGAATTACTTTCTGAGATGCAGGATTGTAGTCGCAGTATTAAAAGTATTGTCGAAGACTTGAAAGATTTCGCTCGTCGTGATGACGAACCGGTAACCGAAAGTGTTGATGTCAACGTGGTGGTCGAGGCCGCAAGTCGGTTGTTGGATAATCAGATCAAAAAAATGACCCGCAATTTCCATCTTCAGCTTACACCATCACTGCCAATGGTTTATGGTCGCGCGCAACGTTTAGAGCAGGTTGTCATCAATCTATTGCTTAATGCGTGTCAGGCACTTGATGATCCACAACAGGGGATTTGGCTTTCTACCCGCTATGAACCGCAGGATCATATGGTGATCATTGAAGTGCGCGATGAGGGCTGTGGTGTCGAGCAGGGCCAGTTACCGTTCATGATTGACCCGTTTTTTACCACCAAACGTGAAAAAGGGGGGACAGGGTTGGGACTATCTGTTTCAGCGGGTATTGTTGAAAATCATGGTGGACGATTAGAGTTTGAAAGTACGGTCGGTGAAGGGCTGCGTGCTATCCTTTCGCTGCCAGAGGAAGGTGTAATCGATGAGTGAGAATTTGTGCCCAGAGTTTAAAATATTGTTGGTAGATGATGAACGCTCGTGGCTCAGGAGCTTGAGTATCACCTTAGAGGGGCCGGGCGGCTATAATAATCAGCTCATGTGTAGTGATAGTCGGCAAGTTTTGGAACTCTTGGCACACGAGGACATTGGTCTGGTATTACTCGATTTAACCATGCCTCATATCGGTGGTAAAGCGTTACTCGAACAGATCGTTGCCAATCATCCACAGGTGACCGTTGTTGTGGTCAGTGGCATGAATCAGATTGAAACGGCAGTGCGTTGTTTGAAAATTGGCGCATTCGACTACCTCGTCAAGAGTGTTGATGAGGAACAGTTGCTCGACTGCGTTCATCGAGCTGTGCGCTTGGTGGAGTTGGAGCGTGAAAATCAGGCATTGAGTCGTGGTTTGTTGCATCAGCAGTTGCGTTACCCCGAAGCGTTTAGTTCTATCCTGACTCAGGATAGCAGCATGAAGGCGATCTTCCAGTATATGGAGTCGGTGGCGGCAACGCGGCGGCCAATCCTTATCAGTGGTGAGAGTGGAGTCGGTAAGGAATTAATTGCTGGTGCTCTGCACCAGATAAGTGGTCGTAGTGGTGAGTTGGTGGCGGTGAATGTCGCCGGGCTGGACGATAATGTGTTTTCTGATACCCTGTTTGGTCATGTTCGCGGGGCCTTTACTGGGGCGGATACCGCGCGATCCGGCATGATTGAAAAAGCGGCTGGCGGCACACTTTTTCTTGATGAGATCGGGGATTTAAGTCTCGCCTCGCAGGTGAAGTTGCTCCGTTTGCTTCAGAGTGGCGAATATTACCCTTTGGGCAGTGATCAATCCTGCCAAATGAAGGCGCGGGTTGTTGTGGCTACCCATCAGGATCTAATTGCTCGGCAAAATGATGGCCGTTTCCGTAAGGATCTTTATTACCGTTTGCGCACCCATCATGTTGAGATTATTCCACTGCGCAAGCGTCGCGGAGACATCTCTTTGCTGCTCAGTTACTTTCTTGAAATGGCCGCCAAGGAGTTAGATGTCGACGTACCGTCGGTTCCCGATGGTCTTCTTGCTTTACTCTCCAGTTATGATTTTCCCGGTAATGTCCGTGAACTAAAAATGATCATTTACGATGCCTTGAGTGTGAGCCGTGGTGAAACTCTTTCGTTGCAACCTTTTCAGGCTGCATTCGGTGTCAATGCCGATGCTACAGTGGGGCGTGCTGAAATGGATGAGATGTTGTCGGCACGGCTGTTTGGTATGTTAGATCAATTGCCGACAATAACCGAAGTTGGTTCACTGTTGGTTGCAGAAGCGATGCGGCGTTCGCAGGGCAACCAAAGTGTCGCTGCACGTCTGCTTGGTATCTCGCAACCCGCTTTGAGTAAGCGGTTAAAAAATTCCCCCATCGATCCCTCCTTATGATCGATCACACTATATAACTAAAGTTATAGCGAATAGCTAAGGTTATAGTTTCTTTTTAGTTGTTTGTTTTCAATAGGTTATTGATTGTCCTCTTAAAAGCTATAACTTTTATTATAGTTCCTTCCATTGCAAAGTTCTGCTTTATCTCTCCGTTTTCCTTGTAAATACAGTCGCTTGCGTGGTTTGTGTAAACTTGGCACCTCCCTTGCTAATTAATATTAGTGTGCAACACTGTAATGTGTCGCTACGTGGGGGATGTGAACGGCATCCTTGGAGATTATAATCACCATATGGAGGAATACAGTATGAAGAGAACTGCACTATTTTTTGCCGTTATGGCTGTTTTTACGTTGATTGCAGCACCAGCTTTTGCTGCTCGTTACGTCACTATTGGTACCGGCGGTGTTACGGGTGTGTACTACCCAACCGGTGGCGCAATCAGTAAACTTGTGAATAAGAAGCGGAGAGAATACAACCTGCGTATGACTGTCGAGTCGACAGGTGGTTCGGTGTTTAATGTTAATGCACTGATGAACGGTGACCTAGAGATGGGGGTTGTTCAGTCTGATCTCCAATATCAGGCCATGAAGGGGATTGGCGCTTGGCAGGGTGAGCCTCAGGAAAAACTTCGTGCGGTATTCTCTATCCATCCAGAAATTGTCACCATCATCGCGGCTGTCGATAGCCAAATTAATGGAATTGCTGATTTCAAAGGTAAAATTATTAATATTGGTGCTCCCGGTACAGGGCAGCGCGTTAACGCGATGGATTTGATCACGGCAGCAGGATTAGATCCGAAGACCGATCTGCAAACTGAAGGGATCAAGCCCGCTGAGTCGGCCAAGATGTTACAAGATGGTCGTATTGATGCGTTCTTCTACACCGTTGGTCACCCGAATGGCTCAATCAAAGAAGCGGTCGCTGGAGCACGTAAGGTTGCGTTTGTCCCTGTTGAGCAAGCGTTGGTCGATCAACTGGTTGCTGAGCAACCTTATTATGCGGCGGCCAACATCCCTGTTGCACCCTATGCGGGTGTCGCAAACAGCGAACCTGTCCCAAGCTTCGGCGTTAAAGCAACAATTTGTAGCTCTGCCGATGTTCCAGAAGATGTGATCTATACCATCACCAAGGAGGTGTTTGAAAACCTTGAGGTATTGAAAACACTTCACCCTGCCTTAGCGATCTTGACCAAAGAGAACATGCTTCAAGGTCTCAGTGCTCCACTCCACCCCGGTGCATTGAAATATTATCGCGAAGCGGGTTTGATGAAGTAAATCACTTTTTCCGCGGTGGAGATTTCATGCTCCGCCGCGGAAAATTGTGCTGTCAACGTAACGAGTACTACGGTCAGGAGGTCTGATGAAAACAGTTGATAATCAACCAGATGAAAAGAGTGAACCCATAGAACCAGAGCACGACGAAGGCGTTGCCGCCGCAAAACGGATTCAAGAGGAGGAAGAGCTTGGCCTTCGCTATCTTCAGGGCTGGCAGCGATTTCTCGTTCCGTCGATTGCCCTTATCTGGTCGCTGTTCCAACTATCGCTATCAAGCTGGTTGCTGGTTGACTCAACCTATATTCGTGCCATCCACCTGACCTTTGCATTGCTGATCGTGTTTTTGTCCTACCCCATGTTCAAGCGCGATATTCATATTCCGGGCTTGCGTTGGTTGGGTGAAAAACATGGAATACCGTGGCCCGATTTTATTTTGGCGGGTATTGCTGCTGTTGTTGCCCTCTATTTAGCCGTCGATTACGAGGGCATTGCCAACCGTATTGGCCGTGCCAGCGATCTGGATATAGTTGTTGGTGTAACCTTGGTTGTGCTGTTGCTCGAAGCAGCGCGACGAGTGATTGGTCCTGCACTTCCAGTCATCGCCTCGATCTTTACCGCCTATGCTTTCTTTGGCCGCTACATGCCAGACTTTCTCGCCTTTAAAGGGGTGAGCCTTCCTCGTTACCTCAGTCAGATTACTTTATCGACAGAGGGGATCTACGGAATTCCCCTCGACGTATCAGCGCGCATTGTCTTCTTGTTTGTGCTGTTTGGTGCCATGCTCGATAAGGCTGGAGCGGGTAAGTTCTTTATAGATGTGGCCATGAGTCTGCTCGGCCGCTACAAGGGTGGCCCTGCTAAGGCTGCGGTGTTGTCGAGTGGCTTATCAGGATTAGTCTCAGGCTCAAGTATTGCTAATGTGGTCACCACTGGAACATTCACCATACCGCTGATGAAAAAGGTGGGTTACCCTGCCCATAAGGCCGCGGCAGTTGAGGTTGCAGCAAGTACCAATGGGCAATTGATGCCACCCATCATGGGGGCGGCAGCCTTTATTATTGCTGAATATGTCAATGTACCCTACCTCGAAGTTGTTAAAGCGGCGATGGTTCCGGCTTTCGCTTCTTATGCGGCGCTGTTTTACCTCACTCACCTCGAAGCGTGTAAGTTGGGGATGAGGGGCTTAGCTAAAGCGGATCTTCCTCGCTTCTTTGCTACCTTCATGGGAGGAATACACTTCTTAATTCCGATCTTTGTTTTACTTTATGAGCTGATTATTCCCCGTCACTCACCAGATCTCGCAGCATTTCGCGCAATTATGGTGCTGATGGTATTGATGATCTTGCAACGCCTGATTCCGGCATGGCGACAAGGGCTACCGAAAGTTAGTGCCTTTAGGCTCGGTTGCGCAGAAGTGGTTGATGGGCTGGTCGCTGGTGGTCGTAACATGGTCAGTGTTGCCGTGGCAACGGCAGCGGCTGGAATTATTGTCGGCGTTGTTACGATGGGCCTCGGTGGTCTCGTCACCGATATTATCGACCTGCTCAGTGGTGGCAATTTGGTGTTGATGTTGGTGATCACTGCGATTGCGAGTTTGATTTTGGGTATGGGGCTGCCGACAACAGCGAACTATATCGTCATGGCATCGTTGACCGCTCCTGCTTTGGTTGCCTTAGCGGACATGCAGGGTTTTGCGGTACCGTTGATCGCTGCTCACCTGTTTGTCTTCTATTTCGGGATCTTAGCCGATGACACTCCCCCCGTAGGTTTGGCGGCTTATGCCGCAGCGGCGATTGGTGGTGCCGACCCGATCAAGACCGGGCTTCAAGGGTTTATGTATGATATTCGCACGGCAATCTTGCCGTTTATGTTTATCTTTAATACCGATATCTTATTACTTGGAATCAGTAATCCCTTATTAGCGATCTATATCTTCATTATGACGTGTGTGGGTACCTTTGCCTTTGCCGCAGCGACTCAGGGGTGGTTTATCAGTAAGAACCGGTGGTACGATACCCTGTTGCTTATGTTGGTTTCGGCGATGATGTTCCGTCCCGATTTCTTTGCTCGGCTGATTAGCATTGAGAACCATTATCTTGCCTACCTGCTGGGTGTGGCTCTATGGGGTGGAATTTATTTTTTGCAAAAGTTGCGTGGTGGTTCAACACCAGTCGCTACAGCGTAGGAGGTTGTTATGTTGCCAAAGTATGAGACCATTTTACTCGCCATCGATCTTTCGGAGAATTCAGCCTACGCGTTACGTCATGCCGTGGCCATTGGCCGTTGCCACAACGCTAAAGTGCACCTGCTGCATGTATTGCCTGATGTCGAGCCCGCTGTACTCAATTACGTGGCTACGGTGATGGGTGAGAATAAACTTGCTGATTATGAGTTACAACATAAGGAGGATGTTCGGGATCAAGTGCGGGTGTCGGTTCATGACTTTGCTAAGGCTGAGTTGCTGAACAATCCGGAGTATGTTGCGTTGATCGACGATATCCAAGTGCACCATGGTACGCCCTCTTCCGTCGTTCTCGATGTTGCTGAACAGCTTGATGCAGATCTGATCGTCATCGGTAGTCACGGCAAGGGGAAGATCAGCCATGCCTTTCTTGGCACCATGGCCAAGCGCTTGTTGCGTAAATCGGTGCGGCCAGTACTAGTGGTTCCGCTACAGAATTAACAGAAAAGAGTGAAGGGGAGTTGGTTACTCCCCTTCACCGACCATCTCACCAATCAGGTCATATTCAGTGGTATCTGTCACTGTTATGGTCACGATGTCACCGATGTTGGGCTGTCCTGCGGTGATGTAAACAATGCCGTCGACATCGGGCGCTTGACCGCGATAGCGACCTTGTAACAACAAGTCTGTCTCTTCACTAAAACCATCCACCAATACATCAATCTCTTGACCGAGCAGGGCATGGTGTTTGTCCTGTGAAATAACACTTTGCGCTTCCATGATCTGCTGTTGGCGCTGCTGTTTCAGCTCTTCATCAATTTGATTGTCCATTTGCGCTGCCGAAGTTCCGTCCTCTTGCGAGTAACAGAACGCACCAACACGGTCAAAGTGGCCCTCGTTAACAAAAGCGAGAAGTTTTTCAAATTGGGCCTCCGTTTCACCGGGGAAGCCGACAATGAACGAGGTGCGCAGGGTGATGTTGGGAACCCGCTGCCGAATGCGTTGAATAAGCGAGCGCAATTGCTGTTCGTCGATACGGCGATTCATCTTCGTCAGAATGGCATCGTCAATGTGTTGCAACGGCAGGTCGAGATAGTTGCAGATCTTCTCTTCGCTGGCAATTAGGTCAATTAACCCATCTGTTACCCCATCGGGGTAAGCGTACAGCAGACGAATCCACTGTAAGTCGTTGATCTGTACCAACTCATGCAGCAGTTTTTCCAGTGTCGAGCCATCGTTTAAATCATGGCCAAAGGCGGTGATATCCTGCGCAATCAGATTGATCTCTTTTACGCCCGCCTTAACGCTGGCCTCCACTTCAGCAACCACCGAAGCAATGGTGCGTGAGCGCAGTGGTCCGCGCAATTGCGGAATGATGCAGTATGAACAGCAGTTCGAACAGCCCTCAGCAATTTTTACATACGAGGTGTAGAATGGTGAAGCCTTCACCCGCGGTGTGGTGTGATCATGGAGCGTTGTTGGTGCACTTACCGCTTGAAGTTGCTGCTTTGAAGCGCGATATTCATCGATCAGTTCGACAATCCGTATCGCATCCCCCGTTCCCATGAAAATATCGACTTCTGGCAACTCTTTAGCGAGATCAGCTTGATAACGTTGTGGCAAACAGCCGCAAACAATCAGTAGCTTACACGATCCCTCTTCTTTGAAGTGGGTGGCTTCGAGGATGGTGTCGATCGATTCCTCCTGTGCATCACTGATAAAGGCACAGGTATTGATGATGAGGATATCCGCTTGCTCCTCATCGTTGGTGATATTAAAGCGGTCACTGGTAAGGTGACCAAGAATCACTTCAGAATCGACAAGGTTTTTCGGACAACCTAAGCTGATTAAACAGACATTTTCTTTATTCAAGCGAGTTCTCCACGTGCTACGAGCGCATGTTCATAAATTGGAGGTCAACATCTAGGTCAGCCCCTTTGAGCATTTGCATTACATCTTGCAAGTCATCGATCTTTTTGGCTGAAACGCGAACTTCATCGTCGGTGATTTGTGGCTGAACCTTGAGCTTCATATCTTTAATCTTTTTGATGATCTCTTTGGCTTTCTCTTTCGAGATCCCCTGAATTAAGCCGATTTGCTGACGAACCGCTACGCCTGATGCATTCTCCACCTTGCCAAAGTCAAGACACTTGGCTGATACATTACGCCGAGTTAGTTTTGCTTTTAAGATATCGGTGATCGCTTGCAGCTTATAATCATCGGCAGCTAAAATGGTGATGCTCTCTTTGTTAAGAGTCACCTCGTTGTGAGTTCCTTTAAAATCGTAACGCTGATCCACCTCTTTACAGGTTTGGTTTACAGCATTATCAACTTCTTGCAAATCTACTTTTGAAACAATGTCAAAACTTGGCATGAAACGTCTCCATGAAAAGGGGTGGATTATTTGAAATCAACGGTTAAATCGGATGGCCGCACGGTATCAACCCCTTCAGGGATAACGAAGGTAAATGATTCAGTGGCTGCCGCTTGATTAATTTTTACGTTGCGAAATTCGATCTCAGTGGTATTTCCTGTCGGGTCGAGAACACTGGCCATATGTAATGGAAAGCCTGCTTGTGGCTGCTCATCGGCAAGCCACTTTGGTACGGCTAGCATCAACGTTTTGATGTACACCGACGATTCTTTTGGCGTCAGTTGCAACAAATAGTCTTCATCATTATTGCGTTGCGGAACGCCCCATACCACTGTGAAGTGCTGCGATAGTTGGCCGAGGTTGCGTAAAAACAGCAGAGGGTCCTCGCTGTAGTAGCTTTCATCGTTTACTTCAGAAAGCATCACCTGGTTGTTGTCAGGGACATAAACCCACAGGTTTTGACCGTTTGACACCACTTGTTGTTGATTTGGTACGGTGTAGCGCCAGTGAAAAAGGGTGTTCGTCTTCTGACCATCTTCGGCACATACAAACTTCATTGCCATGGTGCCACGAGCTGTTTGCATACGATTCAGGCTAGCAATACGGGCTTTTTGATAAAAATCGCCCTCAACCGTTTGAATCCTTAGCACATTAGCGCTGGCGTTGAAGCGCTGCTGGAAGCGTTCAAGTAGTTGTGTTGGGGTTGTCTCCGTATTTTGTGCCCAAGCTGGGCTGGTGAGACAAAGAATAATTAAAAAAATAACAGTGCGCATGCACAATTCCTTTCGGGGAGGTTAAAACCGGTTGCTACCGGTGAGTCGTTAACGAAAATGGTTAAAGCCTGTCGACTGAAAGCTCTGTGTTTGACCCGCCGGAGTCACCAGTGTTAGGCCCTGACTCGCAGGGAGACAGATGCCGATTTGGGTCAATGGTATTTTGAGTTCAGCAGCAAGCTGCTTGATCTTATCATTGTTTGTCGCTGGAGCACAGAAAAGGAGTTCATAATCCTCACCGCCACGCAGAGCAATCTCAGCATCGTTTGGATGACTATTCAAATGTAGTTGCGCTGACTCGGATAGAGGAACTTGGTTTTGAATTATCTGTGCACCCAGTTGAGATTGCTCAAGGATGTGGCCAAGATCGGAGAAAATTCCGTCGGATACGTCAATCATTGCCGTTGCGAGGTTGTTCTTGGCAATCGCTTGACCTAACGCTAGGCGCGGAGTTGGGCTATGGTGACGTTGGGCTAAATCGGTCGATGGCGTATCACCGCGTTGCAGTTGGGCGAGGGCGAGGGCGCTATCGCCAATGGTTCCCGAAACATAGATGAGATCACCTTGTTTAGCACCATCGCGACGCAGCACTTGCTCAGGCAATATGGAACCATGCACGGTAACAGAGATCAGCAGGCTGCCATTACTGCGGCAGGTATCGCCGCCGCAGAGAGTTGCCCCAGCTGCATTGGCTTCATCAAGAAATCCAGAGGTGAATTGGTCAATTTCGGCTGCGGTAAGGGTTTTCGGTAGGCCAACACCTAGGTAGAGATGGGTCGCTTTACCACCCATGGCGGCAATGTCACTCAAGTTGACCGCAGCACTTTTACGGCCGAGGTGATACATATCTGTCCAGTCACGGCGGAAATGGACATCTTCTATCAACAGATCCTTGCTGGTAAGAAGTAGTTCCCCAGCGGGGAGTATGGTCGCGGCACAGTCATCGCCAATGCCTACTGCAACGCTACGGCTGTCAGCAACTTGATTGCGGATTCGATCTATAAGGCCAAATTCGCCGAGTTGGCTAAGGCTGATGTTGGGCTCGTCAGATTTCATGGCGATAACTTTATGCAAACTACGCCTAAATGTCCAGCAGAGACCGTATCATTGTAGCCCTTCGAGGTCGTTAATCGCTTGTTTGAAAGGTTCGGGCAACCGACGCGCTTTACGCGCACTGTAATCAAAGGCGATGAGAGCCGTTGTTCCTTCCGCAGTCAGTTCACCATTTCGCTCAATGCGATAACTCATCATCACTGATGAACGACCCATTTCAGTAACTCGTACCCCAATCACCAGTTCATCAGCGAGAAACATTTCGGCACGATATTTAACATTAGCTTCTGGGAGAATAATGCCACAACCGCCAATGTCGAGTTCGCTAAAGTTCCCCAACTGTTTCAGGTAACGGATGCGAGCGTCTTGGAAAAAATTTAGCACGGCGGAGTTGGCAACATGGTTGCCGTAATTGATGTCACTAATTCGAACTTGGTACGCTGTTGTGAACTGAAAACCTTCCATTTTGCACTCCTGTGGTTGTGATGAGCTTGCAGCGGCAAGGTATTGTGTCTCAAATAGCTAGTAGAATGCAAATATGGTTTTTTGTTTATGTATAAGCGTCTAAATACGGGTAGTTAGCTGCTTTGTTTGGCTGTTGTGTTCATTTTTTATTTGCGTACATTGTTTTTGAAATATTGCTTTTAGGTGTTTGGTGGCAGAAAATGAAGAGTTTGCCAGCATCGATTGATGTGCGCTAGTATGGTGTGTAAACGCAAACAGATTAAAACAGAACTCAAATAGAGGATGATGAAAATGAAATATATTGGTGCTCATGTCAGTGCAGCGGGTGGGGTTGATAATGCCCCAACCAACGCGGCGGAAATTGGTGCAACAGCTTTTGCCTTATTTACTAAAAATCAAAAACGATGGAACGCTTCAGCGTTGACTGAAAAGGTGATTCTGGCATTTAAAGAAAAGTGTCAGCAACATGGTTTTGATATGGATCAAATTTTACCGCACGATAGTTACTTGATCAATTTAGGTCATCCCGAAACGGAGAAATTGGAAAAATCGCGTGCTGCCTTTATTGATGAGATGCAACGTTGTCAACAATTGGGTCTCACAAGACTAAATTTTCATCCGGGAAGTCATCTCAAGCAGATGGATGAATCGGAGTGCTTAAGCCGTATTGCTGAATCGCTAAATATTGCTTTAGGGCAAACGGAAGGGGTTGTGGCGGTGATTGAGAATACGGCTGGTCAAGGGAGTAACCTGGGTTATTGTTTTGAGCAGTTAGCGGAGATAATAGCCCAGGTGGACGATAAAGAGCGCGTAGGCGTGTGTTTGGATACTTGTCATACCTTTGTCTCAGGGTACGATTTGCGAACCTCTGAGGCCTGTGAGGCAACATTCAAAGCGTTTGGCGAGACTGTTGGCTTCAACTATCTAAAGGGGATGCATCTCAACGACAGTAAAACAGCCTATGCGAGCAAAGTAGACCGTCATGCACCGTTGGGTGCGGGTGAGATTGGTTGGAGCTGTTTTGAGTACATTATGGCCGATGATCGCTTTAACAACATCCCGTTGATACTCGAAACAACCGATCAGCAGTTGTGGCCCGAGGAGATTGCGACATTAAAACGGTTGGCGGGACTTTCTGGTTAGCGGGTTTTGCAGAAATAAATGATAAAAAAGCGGTTATCCGAAAAGGATAACCGCTTTTTTGTTGCAGCTATTGAAACTTACTTGGCTAGTGGACCAGCACTTTTAACTTCATCGGCAACACCATCAGCAAATTTCTCAAAGTTAGCGTGGAATGCTTTAGCGAGGTGTGTTGCTTTGGCATCGTATGCGTCCTTATCTTCCCATGTGTTGCGTGGGTTAAGAACCTCATCTGGTACGTTAGGGCAGCTTTGTGGAATGTGAAGACCGAAGATTGGGTCTTGTTGGTAGTCAACATTGTCCAACTTGCCTTCAAGTGCCGCGTTGAGCATCGCACGGGTGTGCTTGATCTTCATCCGTGAACCGATACCGTAAGGGCCGCCACTCCAACCAGTGTTAACCAACCAGCAAGAAACTTCATGCTTGCGAATTTTCTCTTTTAATAGGTTGCCGTACTCAGAAGGGTGCAAAGGCATAAATGGTGAACCGAAGCACGCTGAGAAGGTTGTTTGAGGCTCAGTAACACCTTTCTCAGTACCCGCTAGTTTCGCTGTGTAACCTGAGATGAAGTGGTACATCGCTTGCTCTGGAGTCAACTTAGAGATTGGAGGCATAACACCAAATGCATCAGCGGTAAGCATGATGATGTTCTTTGGGTTGCCTGCCATCGCTTCAGGAACAATGTTAGGGATCTGCTTGATTGGGTACGCCGCACGAGTGTTCTCAGTGATGCTGGCATCATCAAGATCAACAAAGCGCGTTGTTGCATCGAGGCCAACATTCTCAAGAATAGTTCCGAAGCTGCGAGTGCAGTTGAAAATCTCAGGCTCTGCTTCAGGGCTGAGGTTGATCACTTTAGCGTAACAGCCACCTTCAAAGTTAAACACGCCCTTATCTGACCAGCCGTGCTCATCGTCACCAATTAACTGGCGACTTGCATCGGCAGAAAGGGTTGTTTTTCCTGTGCCAGACAGACCAAAGAATACCGCGCTGTCACCAGCAGGACCAACGTTAGCACTACAGTGCATAGGAAGAACACCGCGTTGTGGTAGCAAGTAGTTAAGAACTGAGAAAACACTTTTCTTGATCTCACCGCTGTATGCTGCTGCGGCAATCAAAACAACTTTGCGGTCAAAGTTGATGATGATACCTGCTTCAGAGTTAGTGCCGTCGAGCTCAGGTAGTGCTTTGAAGTCAGGTGCTGCAATAACGGTAAAACCAGGAGCGAACTCTTCAAGCTCTGCGTCGGTGGCTTTAATCAGCATATTGCGTGCGAATAGACTTTGCCATGCTTGTGTTGTGACAACACGGATAGGGAGACGAAACTCTGGGTCTGCTCCAGCAAAACAGTCTTGAACATAAAGATCACGATTTTGTAAATAAGCCATCATGCGGTTGTAGAGGGAATCAAACTTGTCAGCATCGAAAGGCTTATTGACTGTGCCCCACCAAATTTTTTCTGCACTGTCACCAGATTGGACAATAAAACGGTCGTTTGGTGAACGGCCAGTGTATTGGCTGTTTGAGACGACGATTGGCCCTTGGTGAGAGAGGTGTCCCTCATCGCGGCGAATAATCTCTTCGTAAAGTGCAGGGGTGCATAAGTTACGACTGATGCTTTTAGCGTTGGTAATACCGTGTTGTTCCAGGTAGTTACCGCAAGTTTTGTTTGACTGGCTCATGGTGATCCTCTTTCCTGAAAATTAAATGACGATAGCAATGTATAGTGTTGAACGGTTTGCAGCAATGAGTTCAAAGGTCGTTTAAAACATCCTTTAAGTCCCAATTAATTTTTTTATTGTTATTGAAGATTCACTTCATAGCCCTTGAATTATCAAGAGTCAAGTAAAACTCGTATAAATTTAGTTTAATCCTAACAAAATGCCAAAAATCAGTGGGTTGCAAATCAGTGATTTAACAAGCTAGAGATAGTGCTCTAATTTTGTGATTCAGTCAAAGTGAAAAAATCGATGGTACTGAGTGATGAGGACGATGGAACTAAAAAAGGGATCAGCGCATGAGGCACTGATCCCTTTTTTAAAAATGTAATAAGATAAACTTTAAATTCTTATTTATTCACTCAGATCAGCAGTGCCGCCACCGGGATTAAGACAGCGTAGAGTTAACTCTTGCGCAATCTCTTGCAGTGCTACCGCTGTTGGTGACTCAGGACAAGATTCAACGACAGGTTTTCCCGTGTCGCCTGCATCAACCATGCGTGGGTCCATAGGGATTTGGCCTAAGAATGGAACCGTCATGTCCGCTGCCATCTGCTGTCCGCCACCTTTTTTGAAGA
>Ga0193963_1000999_pt1 | contig 14294 bp, 12 predicted proteins | sample FB_6_MG_FD_140359 | JGI IMG/M metagenome (GOLD analysis project Ga0193963, IMG submission 140359) | Microbial mat bacterial communities from the Broadkill River, Lewes, Delaware, United States - FB_6_MG | ecosystem: Environmental > Aquatic > Freshwater > River > Microbial mats | place: USA...
GTGAAAGGACTCGAACCTTCGACCCCCTGGTCCCAAACCAGGTGCGCTACCAGGCTGCGCTACACTCCGAACAAATATCAAGACTATGTCTTAATGTGGATGGAATTATAATAGATTTCTTTTCAAATGTCAAGAGTATTTTAAAAGAATTTGAAAATTTATCTAAAGAAGCCATAAATAAAGGCTTTATAGCTTCTTCTAAAATTCTAAAACTGAATTAATCCATCAATAGGAGAACTTGCTGTTGCATACGGTTTCTTAGGAATTCTTCCTGCTTTATATCCAAATCTTCCAGCAATAACAGCATGCTTAAATGCTTCTGCCATCATCATAGGATTAGAAGCTTGTGCGATTGCAGTATTTGCTAAAATACCTTCAGCTCCTAATTCCATAGCTGATGCAGCATCAGAAGCACATCCTAATCCAGCATCAACAATAACAGGTACATTTACTGCATCTTTAATAAATGCAATATTGTATGGATTTTGAATCCCTAATCCAGAACCAATTGGTGCAGCTAAAGGCATAATAGCATCAGCACCTGCATCTTCAAGTTTTTTAGCAATGATTGGATCATCACTTGTATATGCCATGATTGTAAAACCATCTTTTTTTAATACTTCACAAGCTTTAATAGTTTCAATAACATCTGGGTATAGAGTTTTAGCAGCATCACCAATAACTTCAAGTTTAATGATATCAATTCCAGTAGCTTCTCTCATAAGTCTAAATGTTGTAATTGCTTCTTCTGCAGTAAAACACCCTGCACTATTTGGAAGAAGTTTTATATTTGTATCTTTGAAATAATCAAGTAAATTTTCTTCATTAGGATTTGTGATATTTACTCTTCTAATTGCAACAGTAATTAACTCAGAACCAGATGCTATCGTTGCATCTCTTGTTGTTTGAAATGAATCATATTTTCCACTTCCTACTATTAATCTAGAATTAAATTCGTAGTTTCCTATTTTTAAAATATTATCGTTCATATATATTATTTCCTTTTATTGTATTATCTTATCTTATAAATTGACGTATGTTATCGTAATTATCTTTATAGTTTTTTAATCTCTTTAACTAAATCCTGCGGCGTCATTGAATAATTATTTCCAGTATAATTTGAAGCTGCGATTGTATGTGCCAGACTTCCATTGATTGTTGCATCTAAAGGGCTATAACCTTGAGCCATTAAAGATCCTATTAAACCACATAAAACATCACCACTACCACCTTTACTTAAAACGGCACTACCTAAAGGATTTACATAAGTTGTTTTATTTTGCGATATAATCACGTTTGTTCCCTTTAATAGAAGAACAACATTTTTATATTTTTTAGAAAAAAGACGAACATACTTAAATCTATTTTGCTGTAGTTCAGATACACTAATATTTGCAATATTAGTTATTTCTAATAAAGAACAAAACTCTTTTGGATGAGGAGTTAAAACAATATTTTTTTGTTTTAATAATGCTAATATATTTTTATCACTAAAAAGGTCAGCATCTACTACTTTAGGGATATTATTGTCTAATAAACTTTTATCATAGCTTTTACCAAGTCCCATCCCTATACATAATGCAGTTGTATTCAGAGGTAAACAGTTCGAACGCATAATATAATTTGGTAATTTTTTAATCTCATTTGAAATAACAGTAATCAGACCACAACCAAATGCAAAACCAGCGTCAGCACATAATATACCAGCACCTGCTTTATCTCCTAAAACAACAGATAAATGTCCGTATGTACCTTTATTTGATATTTTATTGTCTCTAATTGGTAGTTTTAAATCTTGTTTATCTAACAAATAACAATTTGCTTTTTTTTCATACAGCTTACGTTGAATTCCCAGATTTGAAACAATTATATCCCCTACATATTCCTTCGATATATCTGTAAATAACGATTTTTTTAACGCACCCATTGTTATAGTAGTATCTGCATAAAAGGCATTTGAGTTTACCTGTCCTAATGTATTAATTCCACTTGGTATATCGCATGCAATTTTGTATGCTTTTAGTTTATTTAATAATTGGATAATAGATACTGATTCTTCATTTAACTCTCGATTTAATCCAGAACCAAATAAACAATCAACAACAACATCACAAGCTTTTATTTTCTTTGATATGTTAATATTTAAACTTTTTATTCTTTGTACTTGAAGTTTTGCCATTTGTGATTTTACCCCAAAAGGAATATACACAATTACTTTAAACCTTGTATATAATAATCTAGCAAGTGCAATACCATCTGCTCCATTATTTCCAGCACCACATACTATAAGAATTTTTTGATTTTTCTTAAAATTTTTATCAAGAAATTGCAACATTGATAAACTTGCATGTTCCATAAGTATATCTTCACTTAAATGATATTTTTCATAACATCTCTTGTCTAAAGTATTTACTTCGTTATATATCTTTTGCATATTATTTCTTTCTGAATTTCCAACCATCTGATTCTAAAATTTCGATTATTTTTTCTTTTTTATCACCCTGAATTTCAATCCATTCTTCATTAATAGTACCACCACAACCAAGCTTTGATTTTAATCGTTTTAATATCTCTTTTTTTTCTTTTTCATCTATACAAAAACGACCCACTAAAGTTACTGGTTTTCCTCTTCTTTTTTCAAATGTAAATACTAACTGATGTTCATTTTTAGTGAGTTTTTCATTTGAATTTGAAGTTTGTTTTATAGCACCTTTTTTTGGTTCTTTTATTTTTTGTTTTTCCCAGATTTCACTATCTAGATTTGCACCCATTTCAAACATAACTATCCCCATATTTTAGATATAAAAAAAGGGACTTTAGAGTGAAACTCCAATCCCTTTTTATTTTTGTAGATTATTAAATATTATAATAAACTATTGATTTTATCAGCAAAAACTTGTTTTGAAGAAGCTCCAACCATAGTATCTACAATTTCACCGTCTTTCATGAATACGATTGTAGGGATAGATCTAACACCGAATTGTGTGCTTAATTCTTGTTGCTCATCTGTATTTACTTTACAGATATTTGCTTTTCCATCAAATTCTTCAGCTAATTCTTCGATAACTGGAGCGATCATTCTACAAGGCCCACACCATGGTGCCCAGAAGTCTACTAAAGATACCCCTTCCTTAGTTGTTGCTTCGAAATTATCATTTGTTAATTCTATATATTTTCCCATTTTATTTCCTTTGTATTTCTTTTATTGCAAAAATTGTACTCTTTTTTTTCTTTAAATAAACTTTCTATAACAAACTATAAATGATATTTTGGATAAAATCACATATAAAATTAAATACGGATAAATATTATGAATATCAGAAATGAATACTTAAAGTTTTTTGCTTCAAAACAACACAATATAATTAAAAGCGCACCATTAGTTCCTGATGATGCTACACTACTTTTTACAAACGCAGGGATGGTGCAATTCAAAGATATATTTACAGGTGCAGTACCAGTACCGGAAGTTCCACGAGCTACAAGTTGTCAGTTATGTGTACGTGCGGGTGGGAAACATAACGATTTAGAAAATGTTGGTTACACAGCACGACACCACACTCTTTTTGAAATGCTTGGTAATTTTTCTTTTGGGGATTATTTTAAAGAAGATGCTATTGCACATGCATGGGAATTCATAACAAAAAACTTAGAACTTCCTATTGATAAGCTTTGGGTTACTATTCATGATACTGATGATGAAGCATATGAACTATGGAAAAAACATATCGATGCAGATAGAATCATGAGATTTGGGGATAAAGATAATTTTTGGTCAATGGGTGATACAGGGGCATGTGGACCTTGTAGTGAAATTTTCTACGATCAAGGGGAAGAAAACTTCAATGGACCAGAAGATAAAATGGGTGGAGAAGGTGATAGATTTTTAGAGATTTGGAATCTTGTATTTATGCAGTATGAAAGAGATATAGAAGGCAATCTTAATCCTCTACCAAAACCATCAATCGATACAGGAATGGGATTAGAAAGAGTAGTTGCTATAAAAGAGGGTGTATTAAATAATTTTGATAGCAGTACTTTCCAACCTATTATTAAAAAACTTGAAGAGATTTGTGATACAAAAATCACAGATAAAAATATCGCTAGTTTTAGAGTAATTGCAGATCATGTAAGAACAGTTGCATTTATGTTATCACAAGGTATATTATTTGATAAAGTTGGGCGAGGATATGTTGCAAGAAGAATTCTAAGACGTGCTGTAAGACATGGTTATTTATTAGGATTTAGAAAAGCTTTTATGGCAGATATTGTAGATACACTGTGTGAAATGATGGGTGAATCATATCCTGAATTAAATGAGAAAAAAGCATTTATACAAGAACAAGTTTTACTAGAAGAAGATAGGTTTTTCAAAACTATCTCAAGTGGGATGGAGCTTTTTAACGCTGAACTATCTAATACAAAAGATATTTTTAGTGGTGAAGTTGCATTTAATCTATACGATACACATGGTTTCCCTTTAGATTTAACAGAAGATATGTTAAGAGAAAAAGGTTTAAAAGTTGATAATAATACTTTTGATAAATGTATGGATGAACAAAAAGCAAAAGCAAAATCTGCTTGGAAAGGTAGTGGAGATGATGCTTCTACTGGTGATTTCAAAATGATTTTAGATGAAATAGGTATAAATGAATTTGTAGGATATACAAATATCAGAACAAAATCTACTATTGTTGCACTTTTAGATGAAAACTTCAAAAAAGTTACTCAACTTAACGAAAACCAAATTGGTTGGATCATGTTAGATAAAACACCATTTTATGCTACTAGTGGTGGTCAAAATGGAGATGTTGGTGCTTTAGAAGATGGAGAACACATCGCTATAATTAAAGAAACAAAAAAATTCTTTGATATGAATATGTCTCAAGTTGAAGTTGCTAGTTCAACTTTACAAGTTGGGGAAGTTGTTGAGGCAGTTGTGGTAAATAGAGGTGAAGTTTCGAAACACCATAGTGCAACACATCTTCTTCAAAGTGCTCTTAAAATGGTATTAGGTGATACTGTATCTCAAGCAGGTAGTTTAAATGATGATAAACGACTTAGATTTGACTTCACATATCCAAAGGCTATGACTACAGCACAAATAGACGAAGTACAAGATTTAGTTAACTCTATGATTGCACGTGGACTTTCTGGAAGTGTTGAAGAGTTACCAATTGAGCAAGCAAAAACAAAAGGTGCGATTGCTATGTTTGGTGAAAAATATGGTGATAGTGTAAGAGTTGTAGAATTTGGTGATGTAAGTGTTGAATTTTGTGGTGGTACACATGTACAAAACACTGGTGAGATTGGTAGTTTTTATATTACTAAAGAAAGTGGCGTAAGTGCTGGTGTACGTAGAATTGAAGCAGTTGTAGGGTTAAGTGCTATAAATTATGTTCAAAATGCGATGAAAAAATTAGCTCAAATAGAATCTGAAGTAAAAAATAAAGATATTATTGAGGGTATTACAAAGCTAAAAAAACAAATCAAAGATTTAAAATCAGAATTAAAAGATGCTCATGAAAATGTAGCAACTCCACTTGAAGAGATAGAGATCAATGGAGTTAAAGTTGTAGTTGATATCGTTGAAAATGGTGATATTAAAAAACTTGTAGATGATATGAAAAATGGCCATGACAATATAGCTACACTATTATTACAAGCAAAAGGTGATAAAGTGATGTTAGTATCTGGTGTGAAAAATGCATCAATTAAAGCTGGTGACTGGATTAAAGCAATTGCTCCAATCGTTGGTGGCGGTGGCGGTGGGCGTCCTGATTTTGCACAAGCAGGTGGTAAAGATGCTAGTAAAATCAAAGAAGCTAAAACAGCTGCACTAGAATACATCAAACAAGAATTAAACTAATTTAATTCACAATAAGATAAATATGAAATATTTTTTATTTGTATTTATCTTCATTACGCAACTTTACTCTCTAGATTTTAAAGTTGCTTCTTATAACGTAGAAAACTTTTTTGATTTACATTATGACAAAAGAGAATACAAAGAATTTATACCAAATACAAAAACTTGGAACAGAAAATCCTTTTATAATAAGCTAAAGAACATCTCTCGCACAATAGAAGATTTAGATGCTGATATCTTAGCACTACAAGAGATAGAATCAGAAAAAGTCCTTGATGCAATTATTCAAAAAAATCCAGAATATAAATATAGTGCTTTTTTAAAAAATAAAGATTCTGCCATTGGAGTTGCTCTTTTAAGTAAGTATAAAATCAGCTCATATAGCTCTATAAAAGTGAATCAAAAAAATAAATTTTCTAGAGATATTTTAAAAGCAAATTTACTAATCGAAAATAACCCACTGATTATTTATGTTAATCATTGGCGTTCAAAAAGGGCAAGTGAATCAAAAAGAGTGCCTTACGCTATTGCATTAAAGTCTGAAATCGATAAGATAAAAAACCAAGACTACATAATACTTGGTGATTTAAACTCTAATTATAATGAATATCAAACATTTAAATATGATAAAAAATTAAATGACACCTATGGAATAACAGGAATAAATCAAATCCTCAATACTACAATAAAAGAAAATTTTGTTCAAAAAAATAAAATTTTAAATTACAACGAAAATGTACATTTTAATTCATGGTTAGATTTACCAAAAAACAAACGATTTAGTACAAAGTTTAGGAATAACAATAATACTCCTGATAATATACTTTTACCAGCTACTCTCTTTGATAATAAAAATATCTCTTATATTAATAACAGCTTCAAAGTTTTTACTCCAAAGTATCTTTTAAAAAACAACAAAATATTAAGATGGAATAACTACAAAAATACTGGTTACTCAGATCACCTGCCAATATTTGCATATTTTTCTACAAAAAAACAATCTTTTGACTTTAAAGATGATACAAAAACCAATAATACAATTAACCATTTATATAATGTTGAGCAAGTTACAGATTATAAACTTAAAAACGTTACCGTTATTTATAAAGCTCAAAATATTGCAATTTTAAAACAAACATTACTGGGCAAAGCAATAATGATTTATAGACCTCCTGAAGAGTTAGAATTAGGATTTACATACAACTTGAATGTTAATAAAATAGATGAGTATAATGGACTAAAAGAGATCAAAAAAGTTTCAAAAATAAACCAAAATAATAAAAATAATAATTTTAAAAATTTTTATATCGATGGGAATTTGATTGATTTAAACGATGAAGCTTTTCTAAATAATGTAGTGATTAATCTTAAGGGAGTATATAAAAAAAAATATCTACATTTTAATAATAAAAAAATACGGTTATTTTTCAAAAAAGGGATAAAAAAACCAGAAGATGGAAAAATAGTATCCATATCTTCTGGTCATTTAAGTATTTATAAGTCCTCTATGCAAATCGTTTTACATAGAGATGTGGATTTTAAAGTTTATTAAACTATTTTGTACCTAAAACGTTTGTAATCACTTTATATAACATTGGAATATCTGTTTTACCTACAAAACCATCAATCCCAATTCTATTCATTTTATCTTTAACTGCATCAGTTGTCATACTCGAGTTTACTACTACTGGAATATGAGCATACTTTGGAGTATCTTTAATAAATTTAGCTACTTGATACCCATCTGTTCCTGGCATCTCAATATCTGTAATTAATAAACCAATTTTACTAGGATCATCAATCTCCTCTAATCTATCTAAAAGATCTCCACCATTAACAGACATAATGTAGTTTGCTTTTGCTTTTCTTAAAAATTGAATCATCACTTCTCTTGCAACTGCACTATCCTCTGCAACAAGAATGATTTTATCGTCATTAACAGGTGAAGTTACATATCTTTCTAAATCACTTGCATTAATATCTGTCCAACCAATATCAGATAAAAGCTGCTCTGCATTAAATACTGTACAAAGATTATCTTTTTTATCAATCTCAACATATGTTGTATATGTAACTTTTGAATTTTGGTTCTCTGAGTTTATAAGTTCAGCAGTTGTTTTTTCTACAATATTAACCATATCTTTTACTAAAAAACCAACTTGCTTGTGATTAAATTCACAAAAAATAATAAGCTTATATTCATTTACTGGTAAAGACTCATAACCCAACCATCTGTCAAGATTGATTAAAGTAATAGGTTCCCCTCTAATAGTTGCTATACCTTGGATAACATCTGTATCTGTTGGAGTATCTGTTATAGTTATCTCTTCTGTAATAATAAATGCCTTAATCTTAGCAATATTTATAGCATACATTTCACCATGACCAGTATAAAAAACTGCTAGCTGTTGTACATTACGAAGGTGTGCTTGTGTTAACTGCTCTACACTATCACTAATTCCACTCATATAAATCCTTTTAAAGTAAGTTTATTCTATTTTATCTGTTTTTCACTTAATATTTTTTTAATTGCTATACTACACATTGTAAGTCCAAAAGCCCCTGTAACTCCAACGAAACTACCCAATTCTTTACAATTTGGATTTTCACTACTAAAGACTACTTTGAAACTTTTTCTAAATCTATCTTTTTTTAACATATCTCTTATTTTTCTTGCAAATGGATCATTATATGTCTTAAAAATATTGATATATTCTATTTTCGTTGGATCAAATCTTTTTGCACTACCTGTTGTAGAAATCAACTTTTTATGATACCTTTTAATTAATTCAACTTTCATTGGAATATCATCAATTGCATCTAAAATAAAATCATAAGAACTCATATCAAATGTATCTAACCATTCTTTATCAACTTTTTGATTGATTGCAGTTACATTTGGATATAAAGTTTTTAAATGATCAACTTTAACACTTCCAATAGCACCTGGGGTTTCACTACCCATTTGTCTATTTTGATTAGACTCTTCATATACATCAAAATCAACAATTGTAATATTTGTAACACCTGTTCTATATAATCCATCTAAAGCAAAGCTACCTACCCCACCTACACCTAATAATATTACTTTTGCATTTTGTAATTTTTCAAAATCGCTTCCAAATAATTTTTTACTTCTACTATATTTCAATTTCTATTCTCCCTTCTGTTCTTGTATCTTTTGCTCGTATTATAGCATCATCTAGTTTTTCCATTATTGATTCTGTTGTATCAGAATCTTCAATTTGTGTAATTCCAAATGATATTATTGTTTTCGAGTCATATGTAGTTTCTAAACTAATTATCGTTTCTATTTTTTCTGCCAATATCATTGCTCCACTTAACGATGTTCCTGATGTTAAAATAATAAATCTTCCATTATTGAATTTTCCAAAATAATCATTTGTTCTTATCTTTTTAAGGACTAGATCACCTAAGAATTCTTCTAACTCTTCAATATTAGCAGATGATGTAATATCAATGAGAATACATGATAATTCTGATTTATAACGTTTTGCACGAGACAATTCATTTTCTAATATCTCAGAAATAAATGTCTCTTTAAATGCACCGCTTATTGGATCTTTTTTTATAATATCCACAATTTTATTTATTGAAACATTATCTTGTTGATTTCCAACCATATCATTTTTATAAGATATACTATTCTTTCGAATATGTAACATTAAAAATGATGTATAAATAAACGTACTTAACAACACATTTCCAATAACAATTGCATTAAACATCTCTTTGTAGATAAAAGTATCTGGTAAAGAATGTACCATAATAATTGCTAAAGCACCTTTTGCTCCAGAATACGTTAGTGCTTTAGCCCATCTAAATGGTAACTTTAATTTAATTACCATACCACTAATTAAAGTAAAACGTATAGCAGTAGTAAGTGCAAAAACAATAAGAATCTCTGTTGTGTAATTTAATAATGACCAAATATCAATAATATTAGCTAGGATTGTAAAAACAATTGCATTTGCAAATATACCAATAAATTCAGATTCTTTTTTATATTCACGATAATCTTTTTTTGTAAGTGCTGGTACACTATTTATTAATTTCATTAAGGAAGATTCTAAATCATTTTCTTCTAAATGAATACCTTTATTAGCATTGCTTTTAAGTTCCTTCTTAACCAAATATTTAAATGTTAATACAGAAGTTACAATCGATAAAATACCCGCTATTTGAAAATGTTCTGCAATCATAAAAGATGTAATAACAATCAAATAAATCACAAGCAATTGATCAAAAGAATTTTTAAGGATTTTTATAGTGTAATATCCAATATAAGCAACTATAATACCAATAAATGTTGACAAAAATAGAACTTTTATTAGAGTAGTATTTATATCAATAATCGTTAATGAACCACCACTAATCATTGGTAAAGCAATAAAATAAAAAATCACTAATGCTGTAACATCATTAAAAAGGGATTCTGATTCTGCATAAATTTTTAATTTTTCTGGTAGTTTAAACTTTCCCATAATACTAGTTACTGTTATAGCATCTGTTGCCATAAGCATTGAAAATAAAGCTATTAACATCCCTATAGTAAATTGGTATTGAGGTAAAATAAAAGGTGTTGCAAAAACAGCAATTGTTATTGATATAATAACAGCCACAAAAGCTAAATAAATTATCTCTTTATAATGTTTTTTTAACTCATCTATTGAAATATTTAAAATATCTGGTAATAGAATTACAGGTAACATCAAATACAATATATCATCAAATTTATCATCAGAGAGATTTATAATTGTTGGAAAAAAATGGGATAAAACAAATGATAAAACAATCAGACTAAGAGTTGAAGGTATTTTTGTAAAATTTTCAATTATTCTTGATAATAAAATAAATACCAATAAAATTGTAAATAATAATAACATCTTCTTCTCCTTTGCCTTTAGTAGATAAGCCCCTCTTTTAAAAGTGCTTGTTTTACATTATACATCTGTCTATGTTTATCATTACACCATGCAGGTGATAAAAGAGTACTATCACTAATTCCAGCTGTTACTCTCGACATAGATATATCATCTGGAATCATTTTAATAGCTTTTACTAAGGTATCAAGATATAACTCTTCTGATATTGGGTCAAATTGACCTTTTTTATAGATATTTGTTAATAATGTATTTTCAACAACATATAAAGGATGGATTTTAATAGAATCCACATTTAATCTGATAGTCTCTTTTACACCATGAAGCATCATCTCTTGAGTTTCATCAGGTAATCCAAATACTAAATGTCCACATACCAAAAGATTTCTCTCTTTCGTTTTTGTAATCCACTCTTCTATATTTGCAAAATCATGTCCACGATTGATTTTTTCTAACGTTTTGTCATAAACAGACTGAATACCATATTCAAGCCAAACCTCTGTAGTTTTTGATAATTCTTCTAAATAATCTAAAGTTTCATCTGTTATACAGTCTGTTCTTGTACCAATACTTAATCCTACAACATCGTCAAACCCTAAGGCTTTAGTATATAGAGCTTTCAAAGTATCAAGTGGTGCATAAGTATTTGTAAATGATTGAAAATATACTATAAACTTTTTTGCACCAAATTTATTTTGTAGTCGTTCTTTAGTTGCATCAAATTGCATTTTTAACTGTAATAATTGTTTATCTAAATATGGGTTTTCAACACTTCTAAGGTTTAATTTAAATTTAGATTTATCAACTTGATTTGGAGAGAATGATTCATTTTCACAAAAAGTACAGCCACCTTTAGCAACTGTACCATCTATATTTGGGCAAGTAAATCCCGAAATACTAATGGGAACTTTATATACTTTTTCACCATGTTTCTTTTTCCAGTATCTACCAATAGTATTTATATTTTTCATTTATTCTATTTCTATTCCTATTCTACGAAATAATCGCCATCAAAACTTACCATAGAATAGTTTCTATCTCTACCTAATGCACCTTTTAGGTCATCAATTGATAAATATTCTAAAGAATCTGCTTCAATATACTCTTGAACTTCATCTTGTGTATTCATTGCGTTGATTAATTCCTCTTTTGTTGGAGTATCGATCCCGTAATAACAAGGATACTCTATCTTTGGAGAAGCAACTCTAAAATGTACTTCAGCTGCCCCTGCATCTTTTAACATTTTTACAATTCTTTTACTTGTTGTTCCTCTTACAATACTATCATCAATTACAACAAGCTTTTTCCCTTCAATAAGAGATTTCATTGGGCTAAGTTTCATTTTAACCTTCATATTCCGCATAGCTTGTGTTGGCTCGATAAATGTTCTACCAACATAATGATTTCTGATAATTCCTAATTCAAAAGGTATTCCAGAGGCTTTTGCATAACCAAGTGCTGCAGGTACTCCACTATCAGGAACTGGAATAACCATATCTGCTTCAATTATATCCTTGTCATTTAAAGCTAAAGCTTTACCCATCTCTTCTCTTGCAGCATAAACATTTTTACCATCAATATCACTATCAGGTCGTGCAAAGTAGATATACTCAAATGCACAAGGTCTAAACTCTTTTGTATCATCTAACATAATAGACTCAGCATCAGGAAATTCTTCACTAAAAATCAACATCTCTCCTGGCTTTACATCTCTTACAAATTCTGCATCTACAAGATCAAAACAACAAGTTTCACTAGCAACTATATATCCACCTGATCTTAATTTCCCAATACTTAAAGGTCTAATTCCATGAGGATCTCTAATCACAAATAGTTTACTTCTACTTTGAATCATAAAGTTGTAAGCACCCTTTAATTTTGTTAAAGATTTTGTAATTCTATCTCTTAATTTATCTTGACTAGATTTTGCAATTAAATGAATAAGATTTTCAGTATCCATTCCTGTTTGGAATATAGAACCTTCATCAATAAGTCTTTGTCTTACTTCATTTTTATTAACTAAGTTACCATTGTGAACAATTGAAATTTCGCCTAGTTTATATTTTGCTTGGATAGGTTGAGCATCAAAAACACTGTCACTACCAGCAGTTGAGTATCTATTATGACCTATTGCCATGTCACCTTGAAGTAATTTAAAAGCTGATTCATCAAAAACATCTCTCACAAAACCTCTATTTTTAATCGTTACTATTTTTTTTGAATCTGAGCCACCAGCACTAATACCTGTAGCTTCATGACCTCTATGTTGCATTGCAAATAATGCAGCTGACGCTAACTTTGCAGCATCTTCATTTCCATATATTCCTACAATAGCACACATATTATAATCCTAAACAATCGTTAATGCTGTATAAACCAGCTTCTTGATTTACTAGCCATTTACCAGCTTTAATTGCACCCTTACTAAAAGTATTTCTTGCAGTTGCAGTGTGATTTAACTCAATAAATTCACCGTCATTATAAAATCCAGCTGTATGACGACCAACAATATCACCACCTCTTAAACTCATAACTGCAATTTCATCTTTAGTTCTAGCACCAATAATTCCATCTCGTCCAGAAATTCTTACATTATCAAGATCTAAACCTCTTGCATCTGCTGCATGTTCTGCTAAAGTTAGAGCTGTTCCACTTGGGCTATCAACTTTATGTCTATGATGTTGCTCTACAATTTCACAATCAAAATCTGATAAAGTTTTTGATGCAAGCGCTACAAGTTTGTTTAAAACAGCAACTCCCAAACTCATGTTTGTAGCATATAAAATAGGTACTACTTTACTAGCCTCAATTAAAAGATTTTTTTGGTGTTCATTAAAACCTGTAGTTGCAATAACTAATGGTTTTCCTGCTTTATTTTGTACTACAGTTGATAATAACTCTTCAGTAGCACCTGGTGCTGAAAAATCAATCACCACGTCTGATGCATCTAACATAGTTTGCATATCATTTGTTACTACTACATCTTCTGGTAAAGCCTTTGTAAGTTTGTCAAATACATGAACACTTCCTACACAAGCTATCTCATCAATAGCTAAATCATCTATAAGTAAAGAACCAACTCTACCTGTACTTCCTAAAATTCCAACTTTTAACATCACATTATCCTGAGGTTTAATTTAATTCTTCGCATTATACCTTTTTAGTTTTAAATTAACTCACTTTAACTTTCTGTTAAACATATTGTTTTATATTCATTTAATTAAGTAACTTTCATTGAGATTGGAATGTTGAAAAAGTTTATACACGAAAGTAGTGTGATTGATTAAATTGGTAACTTGATTATCAAGTTGCCAATTCATCTTTTATTATAATGGATTATCTTGTAAGTATTCGTGTGCCATATATGAGCTTCTAGCATATGGTGTGCTATGAACAAATTCAAAGCCCATATCTAAAGCTATCTCTTTATATCTAGCAAATTGTTCGGGAGTTACAAATTCTATTACTTTTGTATAATCACCAGATGGAGCAAGATATTGACCAATACTTAAAAATTTACA
>Ga0193963_1001004_pt1 | contig 14281 bp, 10 predicted proteins | sample FB_6_MG_FD_140359 | JGI IMG/M metagenome (GOLD analysis project Ga0193963, IMG submission 140359) | Microbial mat bacterial communities from the Broadkill River, Lewes, Delaware, United States - FB_6_MG | ecosystem: Environmental > Aquatic > Freshwater > River > Microbial mats | place: USA...
TGTTCCCCATCTGTACCTCTTATTTGTAAGTGGTATTTATCTGTAATCTCTTTAAATCTATCCATATCTTCTGCTAACTTTGGTACAGCAATATGAACACTAGCTCTCATAGCAGTTCCTAAGTTTGTAGGACACGATGTGATATATCCTAAGTGTTTTGAAAATGAAAATGTCATAGTTTTCTCTAAGTGTTTAATAGCATTGATAAGTCGTGTAAATACCTCTTTGATATCTCCACCTTTTTGCATAGAGATGATTCTTAGTTGGTCTTCTTCATTTACCCATACTAAAAATGTTTTATCAGTATTATGGAATATCCCTCTATTTTTTGGCCAGTTTCTATTTAATCCAGCAGTTTCTAAAAATCTATCTCCCTCCTTAAATAAGAAGTGATCTTTGATAAGTGTATCTCTATCTTCATCACTTAAATCATCTAGTGAGTAGTATTGACCTTTAAACTCTCCCTCAAGTGAATTGAGTGAATCTGTGATTTTTTCTTGTATCTCTTTTCTTTGTTCGTTTGAGATAGCTGGTCCTAAAGGAAACTGATCTAAGTTTCGACCAACTCTAATTCTTGTAGAGACAATAAACTCATTATCTGGATCTGGATTTTTTGCATCTAAATCATCTGGATTCAAATTTGTTTTGTGCATATCCTCTTTTGTAAAACCATGATATTCTTTTATAATAGGGTCAAAAAACTCGCCAAATGTTGTATAAGATTCTTTATCTCCTGCATATGCACCAATCCCGCTATCAGGGTTTTGTACACCAGAGTTAACAACATCCAAAATAGTAAAACCATTTTCTGTTTGTTTATCTTTTAAACTTTCAAAAACATCTTTTGTAAGATATTTTGCCATAAGCGATTTGTGTTCTTGAGTAAATTTTGGGTAGTCCATATTTTTTCCTTATTTTAAGATTGTTTGATAACTGTTCCTATACCTTCACTTGTAAATACTTCTAATAATAATGAATGTTGAATTCTTCCATCAATGATATGTGCTTTTTCTACTCCACCATGAATAGCTTCTAAACAAGCATCAACTTTTGGAATCATACCGCCTGTAATCGTTTCATCCTTTTTGTATGCTTTGATTTCATCTTCAGTAAGAGTTGTTAATAAATTTTTATCTTTATCCATAACTCCTGCTATATCTGTCATAAATATTACTTTTCTAGCTTTTAATGAAGCTGCAATTTTACTAGCTGCAAGATCAGCATTGATATTAAATCCTGGATGATTTACTTCATTCCCAGATGCAATAGGGGCAATAACAGGGATAAATTTTTCTGTTAGTAAGTTTTCAACGACTTCATTATTTACATCTGTAATTTGTCCAACAAGTCCGTATCTTCCATTATCTTTTGGCTTGGCTATTAAAAAATCACCATCTTTTCCTGTAATACCAATAGCTTTTCCACCATGAACATTTAACAAAGTAGTTATCTCTTTATTGATGTTTCCAGCTAAAACCATCTCAACTACTTCCATAACTTGTTCATCTGTAACTCTCATACCATCTACAAATTCACTTTGTATTTGCATCTTATCTAAGATTGAATTTATTTTATTTCCACCACCATGTACTATAACAGGTTTGATCCCTACCATATAAAGAAGTACAATATCTTGGGCAAATCTGTCTTTTAATTCTGGATTTATTTGTGCAGAACCACCATATTTTATAACAAAAATTTCATTTTTGAATTTTTTTATGTAAGGCAATGCATCAAGGAGTAGTTTTGCTTGTTCTATCTTTTTTTTCACTATTTTACCTTTTTAATAAGTTGTAAGTATTATAACAAAAATTACATTCTAGTAACAAATAAAATAACATTATTTAGTTATAATACGAAAAATATAACTTTACAAAAGGATGTAAATGAGAAAATTTAGAGCTTTTTTCTACAATAAATTTTATATAGAATTGATATTGGCAAGTGTTTTATTTGTGATAGCTATTGGTACAAATAGTATGATAAATATCATTATATATCTTTTATACTTTATAATTATGCTTGAAATTGTGCGTGCTGTAATGAGTTTTTTAAGAGAAAAAAGAGTGCAAATACGGATACTTATTGATGCTTTTATTATTTTGACATTACGAGAATTAATCGTTAATGTTGTTAAAATTAATGAGATCAAAATAGATAGTATAGAAACTCTTTTCGGAAGTACACCTAACTATCATATTTTAATATTTTCAGGAGTGTTACTGTTCTTATTTTTATTAAGATGGTTAGCTTTTGTTACTTCTCCTGATAAATACAACACAAAAAATTGAAGTTAATTCTTTTTTTTAGTGAAATATATAAATAAACCTAAAGCGATAAATAAAAAAGAAACACCTCCTATAAGTGATACAGCATGTATCATTTGGGAGTAATTATCAATAGCAATTTTAAACACTACCATAAGTGATTCTATGAGTAGGGCGATGATAATAGTAACAGAGAACTTAATAAGAACTTTATACTCAGAAGCACTATTTTTAGAATAACTCTTAAACACCACTTCTTGTTCGAGTATTGTTTTTGCCAAGTCAAAAACAGCCAATCCTAATGTAAGAGCTATAACTGGTTTGAAAATTGACTCAATAGAAAGACCTGGTTTATAAAAAATCGAATTTATAAATTCAAAAAATGAATAACCCACTGCAAATAATGCTAAAAGCATCATCACAAATGCAGTAATAAAATAAAAACTTTTACTCAGTATATTGAACTCTTTATGTACTTCAACAAGACCCAATCTTTGTAGAAGTTGATTTATTTTAAAATCAAAAAAATAAATTTTATCACCTTCTTGTTTTGCAACTGTTAAACAAGTAGCTCCTGAAGCACTACTGATGTATGGTTGAGAAACTGAGATATCATTTTCATTAAAGTGGAGTTTATTTAGAAGATATTGTCTATTACTACCTATTTGCATAGTATTTATTTTTGTTCTATAAATATTATTTGAAATTTGATTTAAAGTTTGACTATCACAAAAATAAGCTAGTTCTAATGATGGAAATATTTTAAAAAGCTTTTTAAAATTATCAGATTCTTTGAGATGTAACTCCCCTACATTACGAATAGTTTCTGTTAAAAATTTGTTGATATCTTCACTATTTGTTTTATATGTTTGCATAAATTCTTGCATATTTTACCTTTTTAGTGAGTTACAATATCTAAACACAATATATATTTAGTATCTTTAATCTCTACAATAGTAGAATAGGTACGACACATATTACCACTTGCTTTTGAAATATATTTTGTGCTAAGATAGTTACATCTTGAAGAGTTCTTTGCGATGAAATAATACTCTTTTAAGCTATGGTCATGATTATCTCGTGTTGGTTTAAATAAAATACTATCTTGAATATTAATAATAGTATCTTGATGTTGTAATCCTGTATGAAAATCAATTTTATATATTGCTTCTAAGTGACTATGGTTTATGATGATATTTTTTAGTTTCTCTTCTAAATTATGAGCATTTTTATTATATTCTTCGATTATTTTATGCGATAAGTTTTCCGAATTTGTTAAAGTAACTCTTTTTTGATCAATCACATTGTGTATTCTTTCTGTATAGTTGTCCCCTATATCATTGATGGAATTATAAATATCTTTTTCTATTTTGCAGTCAATAATATCTTGTGGTCGTTCAAAATAAAACCCTTGGAATATATCAATATCTTTTTCCATACAATTAAGTATTTCATCTTTTTTTTCAACCCCTTCTGCTAGAACAATTGCACCAATTTTATGACACATTTTAGATACAGCATGTAGTATTTCAGAGTTTATGAAATTTTCATGAACATCATATATAATTGAACGGTCTATTTTTACGATATCAGGTTTGATCAAAGCAAGTCTATCAAAACTAGAATAACCTGTTCCAAAATCATCAATAGCAATTATAAAACCATGTTTTCTATATAAATCAACAAACTTTTTAATAGCATTGTTATCTTTGATCTCATCTTCTTTTATCTCTAATACTATATTTTTAGGGGAGATGTTTTTACTCTCTACAATATCTATAAATTTATAATACTCTTCACTATCAATAAATGAAGACTCAAAGTTTAAAAACAATAAAATCTCTTTATTTTTCTTGTGATAGGATATAAATTTATCAAGTGCTAATTCTCTTACATACGAATCTAAAACATTTCCTAAGTTCTCTTTTTGAGCTTGTTTAAAAAGATACATTGGAGATATAAAATCACCATTATCATCATACGCTCTTGTAAGTGCTTCAAATGCTAAAATATTTTTATTTTTTATAGAAATAATTGGTTGAAAAAATATCTTGATTCTTTTTTTGTTTATTAACTCTTCAATCATTTAATATCCTTTTTTTGTATATTATATACTATGTATATAGTTATTGCAAATATAAATCTGTATAGTTTTTAATCAAACTAAAAATTTAAGATATATTTGATCACTATTAATCTTATTATTATACTTTTAAAACATATCCAAAGTTGATAATATTTTCAATATTTAGATTTGGTGTTTTCTTTTTTATTCGTGAAATAGTATCTCTAATTGTAGAGTTTGAGATATCTTTTGAATTCCAAATAAGTTCTTTGAGAGATTCATAAGAGATATTGTTATTGATATTAGTACAAAATAAGTATAAAATATCTATCTCTTTTTTTGTAAGTTTAAGTGGAATCTGATTGATGAATAAAGTTTTTGTGTCTAAATCATAGGTGTATTGTGAATCTAATGTTACAATAATTCTATTTTGGTTTATATGTTTAGTTTTACTATTTTGAAGAAGTTTATTAACAATGCTCAAAGCTATCTCAACATCTTTTTCATCAAAAGGTTTAGAAAGATAACCAAAGATATTTGTTTGACTTGTCTCTTTTATCGTTTCTGAATCATTATGTGCTGTAGTAAAAACAATGGGTAAAAAGTAAGATTGGTTGAGTCTTTTAGCACATTCTATTCCATCGATTACACCTTGTATATTGATATCCATAAAAACTAAATCTATCTTTACTAAGTTGATGATATGTTCTGCATCTTTAGCATTTTTAGCTTCAAAAATAGAATCAATATTAAAAGATTGTAAAATACCTTTGAGGTATTGCATCGCTATTATTTCATCTTCTACTATGAGTACGCTATTAAATTTCATTATACTTAAACCTCAATAAAAAAATATTTCCTTGTTCAAAAGTGAATCTATATTCAGATTCTTTAAGTTTACCACAAAATTCTTCAATAAGTAGTAGTCCTATACCACCTTCTGAATTTTTCATATCAAAGGCATGACCATTGTCTTTTAGTTCCAACTTTAAAACACCTGCTTTTTTGCTAAGGTTGACTTGAATATCGATTTTCTTTAAGTGTTGATTGTGTTTTATACTATTTGTGATAAGTTCATTTATTATTATTCCCAATGACATCGCATCATGAAATTTTATTGTTAAGTTTTCCATATTGGTGTTGAGTGTTATTTTTTCTGTATCGAAACTAGCTGCTAACTCTATTACTTCATTGAGGTATTCAATTGTGTTGACCTCATTTATATTTTCTGATTTGTAAAGATATTCATTGATTTTTGACATAGATTTTATTTTATTTATAAGTTCATTAAAAATTGTTTTATCTTGTACTTTATTTTTTTGAAACCATAAAATTCCTATGATAATATGAAAATTATTCTTCACTCTATGTAACACTTCTTTGAGTAGTAACTCTCTTTCTTGAACTAAACTTTTAAGTTTTTTGTTCAAAGAAACAAGGTCATTTGTTTGTTTTTTTATCTCTATCTCTAAATACAATTCATTTGTTTCTTTTAAATTATGGTAACGATTTGCAAGCATCAGACTAAAAATAGTTGCTTCAAAAACAAGAGCTATCACAAACCCATATCGTGTAAGAAAGGAGTATTCTAAAATACCTGAAACCATAAAAGTAAAAAATATCACAAAAGTAAAAAATATAGATATTGCTAAAAGGTATAATTTTGTTTTTTGATGTTGTTTAAAACAAACAAGAATGGCTAAAATAATTAGGAGTATAGTAACTACACCTGAAAGATTATTGATAACTTTATTCCAAGGTTGATATGAGTAAATAACTAAAAATCCTATAACAAAAAATACAAATGTTAAGATTTTAAGTAATTTATCCATAAGTATATAATGTTTTCTTATCTCTAGATATTCTTGTGAAAAAAGTATCAAGAATCCTACCATAAATGCAGCTGAAAATTGTAAATCATATAAATAATACTGTAAGTTTAGATATGCCAATAATCCACTTATATTTATCACAAATACTAAATTAAAAAAACTATATCCCACATAATATAAGTACATTTTTTCTTTTATTTTTAAATATAAGAAAAGATTAAAAATAATAATAATGATCAAAATACCAAATAAAATCAAATAAAGAGTATTTGAATCTATCTGTTTGTCAAAATAAAAAGACTCTTTTTCATAAAGTGTAATATCTCCAAAATAAGCATATTTACCTTTTAGTTCTAGATAGTATGTTTGTGTTGTATTTGTTTTTTGATTAAGAGAAAATGATAGTTTACTATTTTTTATCTCCCTTTGCGATAATGGGGTAAAAACACTATTTGATTTTTTGATCCATCCTTTTTCATAATGATATAGATTTGCTTTTTCATAAAAATGCTCATTTAAAGAGAGTATGAAGTTTGTAGTATTAGCGTTATTAGAAATAGAAAATTTATACCAAATAGTTCCTTTTTTATATCCTAGGGCAAATTTATTTGTCGTTGTTTCTGTGAAGTTTTTTTGTGATATCTCTTTTATGGAAAGTGAACTATTTTGATCGTTATAATATGCTACTTCAAAATCGTCATAAATATTTTCTATATGATTTACGCTTATACTTTGTCCATATACAATATTTGTAAAAAGCAAGAATATAAAAAATATTTTTTTCATTAAAATAACCTATATACAATTTATTACTATTATACCATAAAAAAATCTTTATATTTCCGTCACCGTTCCGACAATGTTTTGGTATCATATAGTAAATTCTATATTAAAGTTGGTTCATGAGAATTATATGGTTGTTTTTATTGGTTTTTAACTTCAGTTTTGCCCAGAGTCTAGTTACTATAGATTCTGATGAGGTGAGTATTGAAAATTTTGAGGTTGAGTATTTTATTGATACTACGGGTGAGTTAAAATTCGAAGATATAGCTTCTATGAATTTTAAAGTAGGTAAAAGTAGTGATACTTTAGGGGCAAAAGTTACAAATACTTGGGTAAAAGTAAAACTTTTTAATACAACAAATAAAACACAAAATCTTTTTTTACATCAAGATTTAGGATACACTTTTTTAGATATACGGTATTTTGAAGTAGACAATCAAAATAATCTTCTAAATACAAAAGAGTTAAATATCTATGCAGATGATGTAAAAGATTATATGTATGGTGCTGATTCTATTTTCCAATTTTCAAGCAAACCACAAGAATATAAAACAATATATATAAATCAAACTACACCTGCTTATCATTTTTACAGTTTTTCTATCTTTAATGAAAAAAATTCTAATAACTATTTAGTTTATCAAAAAGTAGATGGAATATTATTTGTGGGTTTACTCTTAGCTTTAGCTATTTATAATTTATTTATATACTTCTCTTCACGATATAAAGAGTATTTATACTATTCATTATACCTATTTTGTGCTACGGTATGGATATTTTATATGTATGGTTCACTTGCTCATTATCTCCATATTTATGGGCTTATCCCTTTTAAGTTTAACTTTGCTTTGATGTTTATTCCTATATTTTTGGCTCTTTTTGTACAAGCTGTTTTTGATACAAAACAGTACTATAAAACAGAACATAAAGCTTTGAATATTATGAATGTAATTTTACTAGCTAATTTTATCTATGCTCTTATCGATTTTGTACAAGCTATCCAGCTTTTATCTTTGGTACTAAATTATACTCTTGTAGTATTTTTGTGGATTGGTATAAGTATTTATAGAAAAAAGAACAAAATGATAAAGCTATTTTTACTTGCTCATATCTTTTATTTGATTTTTAATATCTATGCGATTTTATTTTATCTAGGAATGGTGAATTATTCTTACATAGCATATCATGGTGTGGGGATCGGTATCATACTTGAGGCTTTGATGCTTTCTTATTTACTCTCTTATAAATTTAAAGTTATGGAAGATGAAAAAAAAGAATCACAGCTTTTACTTTTACAAAAAACGAAAATGGCAGATATGGGAGAGATGATAGCAAATATAGCCCACCAATGGCGACAACCCTTAGCTACGATTAGTGTTTCTTCAGGAATATTAAGGGAGAGAAAATTATTAGATAAATTGTCTGATAAAAATTTTATAGATGAATTAGATCATATCGATTCAAATCTTTTACATATGTCTCAAACAGTAGAAGACTTTTTGACATATTTCCGTCCAAACAAAATCAAAGAGGATTTTTATGTTAAAGAAGCAGTGGACAAAGCATTGTTAATCATAGGTAATACTCTTTATAAAAGTGAGATAAAAACGAAAATAGATATAAATGAATCTGACAAAATATTTGGACTAAAAGATGAATATGTCCAAGTACTCATCTCTATTCTTTCAAATGCTATACACGCTCTATCAACAAAAGAGGAAAAAATAATTCATATAAAATCTGAAAAATTCAATGATAAAATTGTATTAAGTATAGAAGATAATGCAGGTGGAATAAAAGAAGAGTTACTTCCAAAAATATTTGAACCATATATAACTACCAAACATCAAAGTGTAGGGACAGGACTAGGGCTGTATATTTCAAAAAATATTATTCAAAATAGTATGGGTGGAGATATAAGTGTAAAAAATACAAACAATGGTGCTAAATTTACCATCATTACTTAAAAAAGGAGATTGAACTATGAACACTATTTCGATACTTGTAGTTGAAGATGAACCAAAATTATTAGATAGGTTGGTGCAGTATTTGGAGATATTTTGTGACACAATTTATCAAGCTAAGGATGGTATAGAAGCTTTAGCAATCTATAACAAAAATTTACCAAATATAATACTTACAGATATAAATATGCCAAAACTTACAGGAGTAGAACTTATCGAAGATATAAGGGATACAAATCATTATTGTGAAATTATAGTACTTTCGGCACATACAAATACAGAAGATTTTTTACGAGTGATTCCTTTAAATTTATCAAGTTATCTTATCAAGCCAGTACAAATGAATGAACTAAAAAAATCTATTTTAGAAGCAAAAAATAGAATTCTAAAAAATAGATTTATGGCACTAAACCATGGATATGAATGGAACCAAGAGAGTAAAATCTTACAGCTAGAAACACAAAAAATAGAACTCACAAACAATGAAAAAGCGTTTATAGAGGTACTTATACTCAAACTAAATCAAAGCGTTTCTTATGAAGAGATACACAACTATGTGTATAACTTAGAAGAATACTCACAAGACGCTATTTTTTCATTAGCAAAAAGAGTAAGAAAAAAAACAACAAAAGATTTGATCAAATCGTGTTTTAAATATGGCTATGTGTTAGAGTCAAAGTAGGTTTTAATGTTTTAAAAAAAGGTCAAGCTAAAGTATCTCTACTTTCGGCTTGACCTTTGTAGTTGTGTGTATAGATTGTATAATTTAATTTCTATTATGGCCAAGTAGGCTCAGTACCACCACCCCAACTATCAGAAAAATATGTATAATTTGTTACGCTAGAAACATCCCAAGCCGATAAATCTTGATTAAATGCTGTTGCCCTTCTAAACATACTGTACATACTAGTTACACTAGAAGTATCACTAAAAGTTAAAGGTTGATTAAATGCAGTTGCGTCAGTAAACATACCACTCATACTAGTTACACTAGAAGTGTCAAAAGTCAAAGGTTGATTAAGTGATGATGCTTCAATAAACATTTGTTTCATAGTTGTTACATTAGAAGTGTTCCAATTTAAAGATTGGTTAAATGCTGTAGCACCCTTAAACATATAAGACATATCAGTTACACTAGAAGTATTCCAATTTAAAGGTTGATTAAATACAGAAGCTCCGTTAAACATTTTGTTCATTGTAGTTACATTAGAAGTATCACTAAAAGTCAAAGGTTTGTTAAATGCTATTGCATCTTGAAACATATATTTCATATTGTTTACATTAAAAGTATCAAAATTTAAAGGTTGATTAAATGCAGATGCTCCGTCATACATACCATACATTGTAGTTACATTAGAAGTATCAAAATTTAAAGCTTGATTAAATGCTGTTGCATCTTGAAACATCTGACTCATATCTGTCACATTAGAAGTATCAAAAGCTAAAGGTTGATTAAATGTAGATGCACCTTTAAACATATAACTCATATCTGTCACATTAGAAGTATTCCAGTCTAAAGGTTGATTAAATGTAGATGCAGTAGCAAACATAACACTCATATCCGTTACATTAGAAGTATCCCATTTACTTATATCTAGGTTAAAAGTTGATTTACTCAAAAACAGTCGTGACATATCAGTTATTTGTGAAGTATTTGCATTGATTATCTTTTCTGCATAAGCTAATGTTTGTGCAGAATTTGGGTCTGAGTCATAGGCAGTTGTATAATCGCTAATCAAAGTATCTAATTCAGCTCTAGTAATAGGTGCTACATACCAGGTAGGCTCAGTACCTCCACCCCAATTAGTAGAAAAATCTGTATGTTCTGCTACATCAGAAACATCCCAAGCTGATAAATCTTGATTGAATGCTGTTGCACCATCAAACATCTTGTTGAAGTATATCACTTTAGAAACATCCCAGTTTGATAAATCTTGATTGAATGCTGTTGTATACTCAAACATCATAGTCATATCCGTTACATTAGAAGTATTCCAATCTCCAATATCTTGATTAAATGCTCTTGTATTATAAAACATAGTATCCATATTTGTTACATGGGAAGTATCCCATTTACTTAGATCAAGATTAAAAGTCCATAAATTTGAAAATAAACCTGACATATCTGTTATCTGTGAAATATCGGCATTGATAATATCTTGTGCTAAAGATAATGTAGAAGCAGAATTTGGGTCTGAATTATAAGCAGTTGTATAATTGCTAATCAAAGTAATTAATTCATCTTTTGTAAATGGTGCAACATACTTTTTATACAATGGTACCTTAGCAGTGATAGCAGGACAACCATCATGAACGATAGATAGTGTATCTGAAGTATTGTAATCAGCCATTCCCATCAAAGATGTAGGTGCATTATAAGAAAAGGTTACATTTGTATCGTTTGGAGTTGAAAGTGTTCCTACAGTTGCATTTGTATCTGAACTAGCAGATATATTTAGTCCTGCACTTGTAATAGTATCTGATAATTCTACTGTAAGATTGTAGTCAGTTCCTAGTCCTAGATAGTTGGTGTCTGCGAGTATTGCTCCATTGTAGTTGATACTTGATAGTGTCAGACAAGGTGACTTTTTAGTGATAGTTACAGTTGTTGAACCACTTGTGTTATTGTTACTATCTTGTAAAGTTATCTCAAATGTTTTAGTTCCACTTGCTCCACTTGTATCTAAAGTTATACTTTGAGTACCATTTGCTCCTATCGTTTTGTTGGTATCTTTACCATTTACAAATATCTTAGCTCCCACTTCACCTGATACTATTACCTCTTCACTATTATTTCTTGTGATATCTAGGTCTGTTTTAGATGTTGGTTTGTTTGGTGCTGTTGTATCATCACTTGAATCTGATGTATCATCTACTTCACCATCTATAGTTCCATATTCTTTTACATTGTCTGTAGTTTTTTGTAAGTTTGTTTGAGCTGTTGTTTTGTTCACTTTCCGTAGATTCTTATTATCTGTTTCATTTGAGATAACTGTATCGATGATGTTCTCAATTTGTGAATCATCATACTCTGTAAAATCTTTTTTATCAGTCACAAGAGTTTCTATCATCTTTGGATCTAGATATATACCATTGTCATGATCTCCATCATTATCAAGTGATTGTAAAAATACTGCCATTCTTGTAACTTCTGGATGACTTACATCACTTCTATTTACATCTAATACATCTTGAATAAGAACTATCTTATCATCTGGGAGTTTATCTACTCCACCTAGTTTGATATTTCCATAGTAAAAATCTACAGCAGACCCAAGAGGACAAGTGAACTCTCCATCTACATTTGTAAACCTGTTGTAGTTCCACACTCATAACTTGCATTTCCTATGGCTCCATCTGCTAGAACTCCTGTAACTGTTGGAGTACCACCTCCTGAACTACTTCCTCCTGAACCACATCCACTTAGGGCTATTGCTGTTATGGTACTGAGTGCTAATATTTTCTTTTTTATTGTTTTCATTGTTTTTTCCCTTTCTTCAAATCTATTGTAAAGTAAACTTTTGGCAACTTTTGTCAATTTGAGCTTTTTAGCTTCAATTTTGTTTAAATGTTAAAATTTAGAATTTCTCAAAATTCCGTCACCATTCCGTCAGAAGTTTGTTAGAATAATAGTAAATATAAAAAATTTATTGAAAAACTTGAAGATTTGCCTAAAGTTGACAAAAGTTTTATATACAATCTTTTAGTAAAGACAAAAACTATAAAAAAAAGGAAAGAACATGAAGAATACAATTAAAGTTATTTTTTTTGTAATGCTATTAACAAATAGTCTGTTTGCTATGCAGATTTTTGTTAAAACTCTAACAGGAAAAACTATTACCTTAGATGTAGAAGCTGGTGATAGCATAGAAAATGTTAAAGCTAAAATACAAGATAAAGAAGGAATACCTCCAGAGCAACAAAAACTTATTTTTGCAGGAAAAGAGCTTGAAAATGGTCGAACATTAAGTGATTATAATATTCAAAAAGAATCAACTTTACATCTCATATTAGTTTTGCGTAATGTACCCCCAACAATTACAAGCACTGATATTACAAGTGTTGATGAAGATAGTGAGTATAGTTATACACTTTTAGGAAGTGATGCAGATGGTGATGATCTAAACTGGAGTGTAAAAAGTGGTACAAGCTTATCCTCTTGGCTGAATTTAAAAAAAACAGGTTTTGAAAATGTAGGGTTAGCAGGATTTGGTGCAGGAAGTATTGATACCCCATCTATAACAATAGATAGCAATGATACTGCTTATGTGATTTATAAGGATAATGCAAATGAAGATAAAGCTACTGTAAAGAGATTCAAGGGTTTATCTTGGGAAACAGTAGGGATAGAAGGGTTTAGTACCGGGTCTATTGAAGATACTAAAATAGCAGCAGGCAGTAATGGCACTATTTATGTGGCTTATAAGGATAATGCAAATGGAGATAAAGCTACAGTAAAAAGATTCAATGGTATAGCTTGGGAAACAGTAGGTATAGAAGGGTTTAGTGTTGGAGAGGCTACTTGGATTTCTATAGTGGTGGACAGCAGTACTGATACTCCTTATGTAAGTTATACAGATTTTGGAGATAGTCGTAAAGCAGTTGTAAAAAAGTTTAATGGAACTGATTGGGTAAATGTAGGTAATTCTGCTACTATTAGTGATGGACAAGGTTGGGTTGCTTCAATAGCATTAGATAGTAATAATTTACCTTATATTAGCTATATGGATCGTGACTTAAGTGATAAAATAACAGTAAAGAGATTCAATGGTACTTCTTGGGAAATAGTAGGAACTGCTGGTTTTAGTACCAGCAATGTTAATAATACTAGAATAGTTGTAGATAGTAATAATATACCTTATGTTGTATATATAGATGGAAGTGTTGGTAATAAAGCTAGCGTTATGAAGTTTAATGGTACTTCTTGGGAACTAGTAGGAACGGCTGGTTTTAGTGAAGGTACTTATTTCAAGATTATTTCTTTATCTTTAGATAGTCAAAATGTACCTCATGTAGCTTTTTCAGACGATAAAAATGACAATAAAGCTACGGTAATGAAGTTTAATGGTACAACTTGGGAAGTAGTAGGAACTGCTGGCTTTAGTGATGGAGCAACTATTTACCCAACAATAGTTTTGGATAGTACTGATACCCCTTATGTTGTGTATAAAGAAAATTTCAATACTTATAGCGTGAGTGTGATGAAATTTAATCCTTTAAATAATTTATTCGGAACACCAAGCAGCTCTGATGTAGGAACTCATGATGTAAATCTTACTTTAAGCGATGGTACAAATGAAGTTGAACATAACTTCAAAATCATAGTAAAAGGTGAAGCACAAACACTTACACTAATTATAAAAAAAGGAA
>Ga0193963_1001005_pt1 | contig 14281 bp, 12 predicted proteins | sample FB_6_MG_FD_140359 | JGI IMG/M metagenome (GOLD analysis project Ga0193963, IMG submission 140359) | Microbial mat bacterial communities from the Broadkill River, Lewes, Delaware, United States - FB_6_MG | ecosystem: Environmental > Aquatic > Freshwater > River > Microbial mats | place: USA...
CACAAAGAATACTTTGCTGGTGAAAACGCGCTTAAAGCTGGCGGCGCTAAGAACACTTCTAACCAGTTCTCTTAATCGAGAGTTCTCTTAATCGAGAGTTCTCTTAATTGAGGCTCTCTTAACTGAGAGTGGTTAGTTTGACTTACCCAGTAAGTCGAATGTTCTAAAAAGAAGTCATCCTTATTTATTTAAGGGTGGCTTTTTTTATGTCTGTAAGAAATGAACCCCAAACCTCTTCATCCGACTTATTGACTAAGGTGCAGTTTGACCCAATTGCAGCGTTGGTGAAAATTCAAAAGTAGAACCGATATCTTTGGGTATTTTAGGGTAGGGGTTTGCGGCTAATGCGGCTGTTTTCGCCCAATGATCAATTTCCGGGTTACCACTAGACTGAATAACCTGAACGCTGGTCGCAATAGAGCCGTATTCGAGTTTTATTTTTAAGCGTACGCTGCCTTTGTATTCAGCCTTAGCGGCTAAGCGCTGATTCAGGTATTGGGTTAATACCAGATGGTACGAACGATACGTGGGATCTTCACTGCCTTCTAGTGCTTCTACTTGCGCGCGGCTATCGTTATTTCTTTGGCTTTCTTGTTCTGCTTTCGGCTGAGTCATCGCGACTTCGTTATTCTCTACGAGCTCTTCAATTTCACTTTTGGGCGTCGTATTTTTAGGCTCTATGTCATCTTTTACGTTATCAGTCTTTGTCTTACTCTTTTTTGTGCTGCTGACTATGTTTTGAACTTGGCTTTGTTCCTGAATCGTGGCCGCTTTTTGTTCGATAGGTTGGTTATCTTTCGCGGTTGATGATGTATTTGCTTGTGAGATTTGCTGCGAATGTTGTTCGCTGATTTGACCAATCTGTTCTTGTTGAATCAACTCACGGTCTTGTTTATCAAGGCGAGCATGAATAATAGAGTGTTCGGTTAGCTGGCGCTCTGGCGGTTCTCCCCATAACAGTAATAAGCTGTGCAAGGCCATGGAAAGCAAAAGTGCTAGCAATATCTTATGGGTAGATGAACGCACGTTTTTTGACCGATCCTTTATTTTTATAATAAGATTTTAATCATCATAATAGAGCAAAGCACTCGGCTCCATCTTTTTCAGTAAATAAGCCCTTGAAGCAGTAGGCTTTCGAGATTCATCAGGGTATGATTCTTGAAATAATAATTCAGCCTAATGTGATCAACATTAGGCTACTTCCACTCATTAATGGAGATATTAAAATGAGCGTTTTAGTCGGTAAAAAAGCACCAGATTTCACAGTACCAGCAGTACTTGGTAACGGCACTATTGTTGAAGAGTTCTCTTTATCTGAAACAATTAATGGCAAATACGGCATCGTATTTTTCTACCCATTAGATTTCACTTTCGTATGTCCTTCTGAGCTTATTGCTTTGGATCACCGTATGGATACTTTCACTAAGCTAGGTGTTGAAGTCATCGGTGTTTCTATCGATTCTCACTTCACTCACAATGCTTGGAGAAATACGCCAATCAATCAAGGTGGTATTGGCGCTGTTAAGTATACTTTGGCGGCTGATATTAATCATGCAATCGTTAAAGCGTACGATGTTGAAACTGAAGGCGGCGTAGCACTGCGTGGCGCATTCATTATTGATAAAGAAGGCGTAGTACGCTCTCAAATCATTAACGACCTTCCACTAGGCCGTAACATGGATGAGCTAGTACGTTTGGTTGAAGCGCTACAATTCCACGAAGAACATGGCGAAGTTTGCCCTGCTGGTTGGAACAAAGGCGACAAAGGTATGGACGCTTCTCCAGAAGGCGTTGCTAAGTACCTAGCTGACGAATCAGACAAGCTTTAATCGCTGATACATTGAGTCGCTGAATAGCGATACAATGTTAGTGATAAAAAAGCCTCGCATTGCGAGGCTTTTTTTTGTTCTTCTTCTTAAGCTCCCTTAACCGCGTTATTAGCGATTTTCTAAACGATTATAATCCAGTAGTCCCGATTGCAAAGGTTGATGGTTATAGAACCAAGTATGTAACTCATCGCTATTTTGCCAGAATTTTTTATCGCTGCGACGAATGCCGAAGTTATCTAATAATTTCGCATAATCTTTTTCATTTTCAAGACGGCTAATTTGCTCAACAAATTGCTGTAAACGAAATTCATTCACTCTGAATAAGGCACTAGGGTAGCTGCCAATAATTCCAGGTGTGATGGTTAAATAATCTTCCTCGGGCAAAAGGTTCATTCCCTCTAATAATAGGCTTGAAACATTACTATGGCCGCTATTACGAATCAGAGTAAAGACTTGTTGCTGTCCTAAGTTATCCACCAGCGTGATAAGAGAGAGTTCAGGCATTATACTCGCCTGCTTACCTTGAATTCGATTAATTTCTGCTAATAGCGCGCTATGTTCAAAAGGCGTATCCGAATTATAAATGTCGTATTTATGGTTCATTGCAGGTGCTAACTTTTCCTTTAACATCGTGAATAACTCGATTTTAGGCTGCGTCGTACGGTAAGGAATTTTTGCTTCGTGAACGACCTGGTTATCATAGCTATCAAGGTGGTCTTTGATGCTGTTATTGGTATCTCGATACCAATGCTCCGCTAAGCGAGAGCGCTCATCTTGAGGCAGTAGCGCAAGGAAGTTAAATTCACCCTCCATACGTAAAAAGTCCATATATAAACGAGTGATGAGCTGATGGCCAATATTGCCATAAACATCAAATTCGGCGACTAACAAATAATGAATGCGCTCTAATAGAGGATAATCAATGACCCAAGCTGTTTTAGGGCTCTGGCCAACGAATCCTTTTACAACGGTAGAGCTATCAAAATGACGGAAAATAGTCAGTGCGGCATTTGGGTTTTGTTGATCACCATCCCAAATGTAATTAAGGGTAGAATCTTTTTGGCGAGCGAAGCTTTTATTAATAACGTGTCTTTTATCACTTAAATACTGGCTATGAGATTTGGATAAATCAGACCATAAGCTGATCATGCCAGTACTTACTTTTGTTTCACCTGGCAGGCGTAAATTATTCTTATGCTCGGCTAAAAATTCATTGTAGGCTTCGCTGGATTGTTTCTCAGGATCAATAAAGACAACCCAGAAGTGATCATTAATTACGTTGAGAGCAACCTGACCTCGACACACTGGGCCTTTGATGTACCCCATAATGGTAAACTCAGCCTCTTCTAACATGAATCGATAACGCGACTTCATTGGAATGTCTTTAAAGGTTGCAAGAGGGTTAGCCGTAACCTTATTTTCATAGCTCGGCAGCTTTTCTACCGTATATTGAGGGTCTATAAACAGCTTCTTTACCCAATCTAGGCGCTGTTCATTAAAGGCATACGGTAAATGTGCTTTGGCAACAATCGTTTCATTCACGGGCTTTAAACGATAATAAACTCGATTGACCTTGGGGTCGTCATAAGGGCGACGGGTCGCAATTACTTTAATCGCTTCAGGTGCGGGTGTTGAAGAGCGCACCAGTTTGAAATAGTGTTTAGGTCTTTCGCTTTCAGTCTGCTGAGTAAAGAGTGGCTGTGATGAAAAGTAAATATTCGCTAAAAACAAATGTTCGTAAATATAACGGCTGCTTAGCTGATACTTTAAAGAATCCTGATTTAAAAACGTTTCCCACTGTATTACCTGATCGCTGATGTCTTTTGGCAATGCTTTTTGGACGACCATAGGAGATCCTTGCTTCAGCCACTGAACGATACGATTATGTTCATCATTGGCGAGTGCCGGTAATCCATAAGGCATGCCCCATAAAGGCTGATCTTCAGCAAAGTATGGGAATTCATCAATGCTGGCACATTGCTGCTCTCTGGCTAAACCAAATGAAAAATCATCATTTAATATACGCTCATCTGGTAGAGGGTGCTGTTTTTTCAACTGTAAGAATTGATAGATAAGGCTGCGTTCTAGATTGATATCGGAAGTTTGATTGCGCTCGTTAAGGACATTAAAAAATCCTTTGCTGCGCCACTCATCAATGCTGCTCGCATCAATCCCTAAACGGCTTGGCTCGCTATTTAGCATACGAGTGCCGTTGTATACCAGATCTTTACTCGCACCGCGTTCTATTCCTTCAGCCGAAGATAGCTTCAGCTGGCAAGGGGCATCATAGCAGCCATGACAGACAACGCAGCGCTTATCAATCAGCGGCTGAACATCGTTTAAATAGGCTTGTCCTAACTCAGTATCTTGATGAACAGCGCGATCTGGCGGATTAACTTTGCCAAATAACTTATCCAGCTCAAAATAATCAATACTGATGGAGGCACAACCGCCTAAGATGGCTGTTAATACTATATATTTAGTGGTCGAGCTAAGGCGGTAAAGCAGAGACTGGGTCATGATAAATGTAGACTGTGACAAATCGAGGCTTGCAGGATAGCAAAGTTAGTTAACGAGTTAAACAGACGGCATTAAATCCTGCCTCCATCATAATGTAAGCGGCAACTTCACTGCGGCGACCGCCATCGCAACAAATCACGTATTGAAAATCATGATTTAAGCTCTTTAGCTTCTCTCGTAAATGGTTAAGAGGAACATTATCACTGCCTTTTAAGCGGTCATGGCGAAACTCTTGAGGATGGCGAACATCAATCAGAACCGTTCCCGAATCTCCTTCTTCCATGTGAGTTTGTAATTGATTGATGGTAATTGACCTAATTGTAGGCTTTTTTAGCAGCTCATCAAAATCTTCTTTGCCTAATAACATAAGCGAGCCATTGCTCGCCATTGTTACCGTCGCATTACGCTCACTGCCAGAGATTAGAGCATCTTCGCCAAAACAATCACCCGTTTGGATCGCCGCTACCGTCTTTTCTTTATGGCCTTCGCCTTGGGTAACAATGGCTCGGCCGTCTTTAATTACGAAAAAATCGTCACCATGGTCGTGTTCTTTCACGATAACCTCACCAAGAGAGACTTCTTTTTCTTGAAAACGAATAAGTAACTTTTGAATATTGGCCGCGGGTATTTTGGCAAATAAAGGCGAGCGTAAAAGGGCGTCCATCCAATCAAGGCTTTCTATTTCTTCAGCAGAGTCCTCAGCATTCATCTCGGCTTCATGATCTTCTAAATCTTCAGCAAGCTGCGACCAAGTTGTGACTAAATCAAGGTAATCACGGTTGATGCTATAAATCTGGCAAGGGCTGGTCGTAATCGCTGAAGTACGATGAATTTTAGAGCTATTATCAAGTGCTAAGTAGTTATCATCACTGTTTGCCGTGACTTTATTAACATTGAAATTCTCATCGGCAAGATCGATATCCCCTTGTATAAGAAAATGACACTCAGGGTCTTCGCTGCCACGCTTAAATACCAGCTTTCCTTTATCAAGTTCTTGAATCCGAAACTTACTCGCCAAATCATTGATACAAGCTGTGGTTAAATAATCAAAAGGAATAAATCCTTCTAGTTGCTTGATATCGATGTTACTGGATGCCGTCATATAACCTACTGCTAAACATTGTTGATGTTTAAACTATAGCTAAAATTGAAAGCTTCGTACTTTAAGCTTGGTACTTTAAGAATTGTTGCGTTTAAACATATCCGGTGCGGCTAAATGATGAACCAGGTCTTTAGGGTGAATATGGGGGCTAAACGGAATTCGACCAAGACAAGGTGCCTGGATATGCTGCTCTAAATAGGCAACGTTAGCTTCTTGTTCGCTCATCTCAGGATCAATGTGATTGGCCACCCAGCCGATGATTGTGAGACCTGAGCTGAGAATCAATTGCTGAGTAAGCAACGCGTGGTTAATGCAGCCTAGCTTGATCCCAACGACTAAAATAATTTTATAGCCTTGCTGAGTGACTAAGTGCTGAGCAAGATCGGCTAGGGTTTCATCATCGTTTAATGGCACCAGCCAGCCTCCTGCACCTTCGATCAAGTGAACATCAACGGGCTGCTGTAAGCTACGCTCGCAGGTTTTTAAAACATCATTCACAGACAGTTTTTGCTGCTGTATTTGGGCTGCAATATGCGGAGCAATGGCTTGTGGAAAGGCAATCGGATTATGGCAGCTATAGGCTTGGCTCGGCTGACTGGCCGCTTGCAAGAATAAGGCATCATCATTCTGCCACTGGCCTTGGCGCCACTCACAACCCGCTGCGATAGGCTTCAGACCGAAACAGCTAAGCCCCTCAGCTTGAGCCTTGTAGAGCAGAGTCGTAGCAACCAATGTTTTACCCGCATCGGTATCGGTGCCTGTGATAAATAACTTATTCATATCTGCTGGAGTCCTAAATTATCTCTTTTGCGGGCAACGACCCAAATTAAATCATACGTCAGGGGCAAATAAGCAGATTGCAATCGATAGGCTTGTTCGAGTTGGCGTAGGCGTTCACGGCCACCTAAACCGGGACGTCGGCCAGGATTGACGTTGGTCGCGCCGATGGCTTTGAGCTCTTTTAATAATGAAGTGAGGTTCGAATGATGCTGCACAACGTCTTGCTGCTGTAAGGATTCAATCTCAAAAAAACGTTCGCACAGAGTGACCAAATTAGCGCTGTCATCAAATTCATTTACATGGGTAAAAGGATCAACGGCCTGCCAAGCCTGCTTTAATTCAAACATTGTTTTTGGCCCGAGCGTAGCAAAAGCAAATAATCCCCCTGGTTTTATGACTCGGTGCGCTTCATAAAACAAGTCGCTTAATTGTTCGCTCCATTGAATCATTAAATTGGAATAAATGCCGTCAAAGCTGCCTTGAGCAAAAGGTAGATTTTCGGCGTCGCAGGTGATTGATTGAAAAGGCAATTGGGTCAGTTTTTCTTCGCTGGCCAAACACATTTCATGGGCTAGGTCAGCGCCAATAACGTGCTGTGCACCTTGACGAATCAAATCAGCCACAGCGAAACCCGTGCCGCAGCCCAAATCTAACCAAGTCCCCGACATGGGGGTCTGCTTGCTCTTCTGAATAAACTGTAATTGCTGATGTAATTCTAACGCTGAAAAATGCTGTATGCGTGCAGCGTCATCATAAGTCCGTGCAGCACGATTGAACTGGCTAGCGACTTGCTGTTTTTTTCTTAACGGTTTTGTTATTGGATGCTGTGTTATTAGCGGCTTTTGGTTTAATAAAGGTAAGTTGCTCATAAATATTTAAAAGATGTTCCTTAATGATATCAGGGTGCTGAATGAAAAGTGCATGGCAAGCATTGGGAATTAATTCATAGTGACCCTGGTCGTGGCTATGAGGTGCCGCGACAAGCGCATCTTTTTCGGCAAATAAATGTAAGCAAAGACACTGGGCTTTATTCATGGCGGTGAAATCATATTGATCTAGCCACAATAATTGATGCGATAACGCATCGCTGGGTTCTAATTGCTGATGAGCTAAAAAGCGAATAATGGCTTTCGGCTGGTCGATACCTTGAGCGTTAAGGGCTAAAAAACGATATTGAGTTTTTGTCGCATGTTCCTGAAAGGCAGATACAAAGCCATCAAATCGCGCTTGTGACATGCCATAAGGCCACTGTTTCGCGCGACAGAACTTTGCGGGTGTTGCTAATGTGATGAGTGCTGCAGGGGCTGGCTGACAATGTGCCACCGCTTCGGCAATGGCGCCTCCTAATGACCAGCCTACTAAAATAGCGCTCTTAGGTAAGTACTCACATACCTCATCAACTGCTTGATCAAAGGTTTTTGCATCAGACCAGCGGTACCAATAATGCTGGCCGGGTAAATTATGGGCAAGCTCGGCAAATACTTCGGCTTTAAACCCCCAGCCAGGAAACCAAACCCATACTTGGTCAGATTCGCAGGTAGAAGCAAAAGCAAATTCAAGCACCATATTCAGACTCCACTTCGCTTATGTTAAGTAGGGTGACTAGGCTGTTCAATAAATGATCGATGTCTTGTTTAGTATGGCTGGCAGTTAACGTTATGCGTAATCGAGCAGTACCTTTTGCTACGGTTGGAGGGCGAATAGCGGTGACTAACAGGCCTGAACGTTGTAACTGCTGGCTTAAGACTAATGCTTTGGCATCATCTTTAATCATTAATGGTTGAATGGCCGTCGTAGAAGGCAGGATGTTCAGCTGTAATGATTGAGCTTGCTGGCGGAAATAACGAATATTGTTGGCTAATATTTTTTGTCGCTCGCCGCTCATAACAATTGCGAGGTTATTCTCCATTGCGACCGCTAATGCCGCCGGTAACGCGGTGGTATAGATGTAAGGGCGAGCAAATTGAATCAAATACTCAATCATCTCTTCAGAGCCGGCAACAAAAGCACCATAACCGCCTAACCCCTTACCAAGAGTGCCCATATAAATATCGACATCATGTGTGCAGAGGCCTTGTTCAGCCATACTTCCAGTATGCTGCTGATCGCCTAATACCGCGAAACCATGGGCATCATCAACCATCAACAGAGCATCAAATTGGCGGCATAACCTAGCCAGTTCAGCCAACGGCGCTTGATCGCCATCCATACTAAAAACGGCATCGGTAGCCACCAAAGATAATGAGTTATTGGATTTTGCTTGTTCTGGATTATGTTGTAAATTTTGCGTTAAAAAATGCTCTAAATGCGCAACATCGTTATGACGATAACGACGTATTTGGGCATGGCTGAGCAAGCCGCCATCGATTAATGAAGCATGATTGAGTTTATCTTGATAAAGAACATCATGGCGCTTTAATAGCGTCTGTAAAACGGCAAGGTTGGCCATATAGCCATTAGCAAAAAGCAAAGCCCGAGGGAAGCCAACCGATTTAGCCAATGCGTTTTCGAGACTCTGGTGAGCCGCGCTGTGGCCAGAGACCAAGTGAGATGCGCCACTGCCCATCCCCCACGCTTTCGCGCCTGCGATTAATGATTCAGACTGATGAGCCAAGCCTAAATAGTCATTACTGGAGAAATTCAATAGCGATTCACCATTAATAATTTCCCGTGCCCCTTGTGGGCTGGCTAAATTAATACGTTGACGCCAAAGATTATTTTCTTTGCGCTGCTGAATCTCTTGTTGAATACGCTGATGCCAAGACATGCTAGTGAATGAATTCCAAGCTCGAATTAATAGAAGAGAATAATCATAATGCAGTAAATAAATCAGTCAACCTAGTTTGTTCTTGTTGGTTTACTAATGCCATTTTTAGTACACTGCTCATTCGCTGCTAACTGCGATAGCAAAAGTTCTGAGCCCAAATAGTAAGACGTAGAGAGAAAAACTCGATGAACCTCCCTAAAAATAAAATGAAACATGATCCAAGCAGGACGATGTTTGCCCCTGAGTTTAATTTTCAAACCTCGGCCCAAGAGGCTCTGGCTTTTGATCGCCAACATATTTGGCACCCATACTCTTCTATGAATTCCGCTAACAAAGAACAAGATGTCTGGCCAGTTGCGAGTGCCAAGGGTATTTATTTGACCCTCGCAGATGGCACTGAATTAATAGATGGCATGTCATCTTGGTGGAGCACCGTCCATGGCTATAGTCATCCAAGGCTAGTGGCTGCAATCTGTGAGCAGGCGCAAACAATGTCTCATGTGATGTTCGGGGGTCTTACTCATGAACCGGCGATCAATCTAGCGCAAAAGCTGGTGCAGCTAACCCCAGCAGGATTGGATAAAGTGTTTTTATCGGATTCAGGATCCGTTGCCGTTGAAGTCGCTGTCAAAATGGCCATCCAATATCAGCAGGCTCGAGGAAAAGCCAACAAAAGCAAACTGGTCGCATTAAAAAGCGGCTATCACGGCGATACCCTTGGCGCGATGTCGTTATGCGATCCAACAACGGGAATGCACCACCTGTTTAGCGGCATTTTAGCTCAGCAATATTTTGTCGCTCAGCCAGAAATTAGGTTTGATCAAGAATGGCAGAATAGTGACATTCAGCCATTGCGTTCATGCTTAGAAAAACACCATCAAACTATAGCCGCCTTAATACTAGAACCGATTGTTCAAGGGGCGGGCGGCATGCGTTTTTACCACCCTCAATACCTAGCGCAAGCGCGTATCTTGTGTGATAAGTACGACGTGCTTTTAATCGCCGATGAAATTGCTACCGGCTTTGGGCGCAGTGGAAAAATGTTCGCGTGTGAGCATGCCGATATTAGCCCAGATATTTTATGCGTCGGCAAAGCATTAACCGGAGGGCAAATGACCCTTGCGGCAACGCTAACCACAGAGCAGGTTGCGACCACCATTAGCGCAGGGGAAGCAGGGTGTTTTATGCACGGGCCAACGTTTATGGCCAATCCTCTGGCCTGCGCCGTGGCGAACGAAAGCTTAGCCTTATTAATCGATAACGATTGGCATCAACAAGTCTCGCGCCTAGAAAAAGGCTTGCTCAAAGGATTAGGGCCGGCTAACGAACTGGATAGTGTGGCAGACGTGCGCATACTCGGAGCCATTGGGGTTATTGAAATGAAATCCCCTGTCGATATGAAGAAAATTCAGCCCGCCTGTATTGAGCAAGGTATTTGGCTACGACCTTTTGGCAGGTTGGTCTACATAATGCCTGCCTATATAATGACTGACAAAGAGCTGGAAGAATTGACAGCTGGAATCCTAAAGGTCTTAAAGTCAGGGTTATTTTGACGAGAATTATTAATTTAAAGACTTAATTCGCAAAACTAGGGCTAAACTAAAAGGAATACAGCCGATCTGCCTGTGCTGTATTTATTCTTTAATAGGTACCTGATATTAAAGAGTACGAGTTAAGCAGTGGTCCCGCTGTTTGCTCGGGTTTAGCTCTCGGGTTTACGACGTCGTCATCCCAACCGTAAGCTCGGGAGTTTTCTTTACTTACATCCTGCCTCTTTTCGTAATAACATTAATATCATTTTAGATAGACTCAATGGCAACCATTCATGGCTATTATTTGGCAAGAAAAACGGGATGGCACTCATTATGAAGTGCGCAATGCAGGAAAAACGTTGCGTTTATATACCGATAAGGTTTTGCATAGCCAGTACAATTTTGAGAAAAAGCTCACCGGCAGTGTATGGGATTTATTATTTTTACCCGCACTGTGTTTAATGCGTACTAAACCACTACGAGTTCTCGTATTAGGCGTGGGTGGTGGGGCTGTATTGCACATGATGGATGAATTTTTTGACTGTGAAAATATTACCGGCATCGAAATGAATGCAACGCATATCGAAATTGCAAAAAAATATTTTAAGTTAGATTCAAATACAATAAACCTAATCGAAGCCGATGCCATTACTTGGGTCGAAAACTATCAAACGACCCACCCTCGTGGTGGCAAGTTCGATGTTATTATTGATGATTTATTTTATGAAGAAGACGATGAACCGATTAAAGTAGCGCCCCCTAATGCTACTTGGTTTTATCACTTATATAGCCTATTGAAACCCAATGGTATCATTATCATGAACTTTGTTGGTCGTCAAAGTGCCATGAGTGCTGCCCCCATTCATGATGACAGTGTTGCAAAATTATTGCCTTATGGCGTGCACTTAACAACACCACATTATGATAATCATGTATTGGCTTTTTCGCATCAAACATTACACGCCAATGATATTAGGCAATCAATAAACCGACATGAAAAATTGAAGCATTTAAAAAGTTCACTGCGTTTTTCATGTCGATCTTGTTAGTCGGGATTTTTAGTAAATATTTTTTAGAAAAAAGACCGTAAAAAATAATAGGAAGTTATCAATGGAACACAGTTTTTGGCACAATAAATGGGATCTAAATCAAGTTGGTTTTCATCTGGATTATGTCCATCCAATATTGCAACGCAATCTTAAACTATTAGAGGTTAAGCCATTAGAGGTTAAAAAAGTATTTGTTCCCTTGTGTGGTAAAACCTTAGATATTGGTTATTTACTCGAACAAGGTTATGACGTGGTCGCGGTTGAGCTGAGTGAAATTGCAATAAGCACTGTTTTTCAGCAGCTCGGACTTGAACCTGAAATACTCTCTTGGTCTCATGGAAAAATATATAAAGGGGATAGATTAACTATTTATGTGGGGGATTTTTTTGCGTTAACCCAGCAGGACCTAGGAGAGCTAACCTGTGTTTATGATCGTGCAGCGTTAATTGCTTTACCAGAAGACATGCGTTTGCAATACGCGCAACACATCGCATCCATTACACAGCAAGCTCCTCAGCTTTTAATTACCCTAGATTATGATCAAACCATTGCTGGTGGCCCCCCGTTTGCCGTTGCAACCCAAGAAGTCGAAGCGCTTTATGCTGAAACCTATACCCTCAAGCTGTTAGAAGAAGCCGATATTATTGAGCAAGAACCGCGCTTTAAAGCCAAAGGTTTACCCAATTTTTATCAGCGTGGCTATCACCTGATTGCCAAAGGTTAGAAGGTTAAAGGTCAAGAAATAGAGACCGTCATAACCGTTAAATAACCCGGTTTTAGATAGCGCCATGTAACCTCTAAGTCCCAGATGTTAACCCCATATGAACGCTCAGGATCCGGTTTTTGATAAGCAGGCTTAGGATCTTGAGCCAACATTTGTTCAATCAGCTCTTTCACTGGCTGCTTTAACCTAATCGCATGAGTTTGTGCAGAGTTTAACGCCTCCGGCATAAACTCCACTCGGCTTAACTCTGGGCTATCACTTGCCATATGGTTAACGGCAGTAGAAACGATATCGGCATAAGGCACATAGGGTTTGATATCAACAATGGGCGTGCCATCTAACAAATCGATACCAGAGATTTGTAAGCGACCCTTTTTAATACCCTCAAGTTTAACGACAGACAATCCAAGCGGATTCGGCCTATGAGTAGCGCGGGTTGCAAATACCCCCATTTTTTTATTGCCACCTAAGCGAGGAGGGCGTACCCGTAAACGGACTTCGTTTTCTTTGGGTAGCGCTTGATGAAAAATAAAGCTTAACCATAAGTGACTCACGTCTTCTAAGCCTTCAATGGCGACAGGATCATCATAAGGAGGCAGTAGCTCAATTTCACCACGAGCGGCGGGGGCTAAAGCAGGCTGGCGTGGAATGGCAAACTTCTCCTTAAAACACGAGTGGACAATACCAATGGGTTTAATCGTAAAGTCTGTAGGATGCGAGTCGTTTGCCATGTTTTTAATTCTGTGAGTATTAGAAGGCTATTATTGCATACTCACGTGCTCTATTTTAACCCTCTTTAGTTTAGCTTTCTACATGTTGGGATAGTTTGGCCCATCGCCTCCCTCAGGAATTGTCCAATTAATATTCTGCGCAGGGTCTTTAATATCACAGGTTTTACAGTGCAAACAGTTCTGCGAATTAATCTGGTAGTTGATTTTCCCAGTTTCATTTTCAGTCTTTTCATAGACCCCCGCTGGGCAATAAAAAAGAGAGGGTTCGGTGCGGCCATCTGTAAAGTTCGATAAATGCTTAAGTGGAATAGCCTCATCTTTAAGTTTTAAATGACAGGGCTGATCTTCTCCATGATTTGTATTCGATAGAAATACTGAATCGAGTTTATTAAACGTTAACATCCCATCGGCTTTGGGGTAGTTAATCGGTTTACTCTCTTTGTAAGTTTTCAGGGCTTGCCTAGAGGTTGATGCTTTGTGATCAGGCAGTGGGTCTTGCAAAGTCAGTGGTAATTTTCCATTGAATAAATTGATATCAATAAAAGAAAATACCCCTCCTAATATTTCACCAAAATGATGACGCGCAGGGCCCCAATTCTTTTGTTGGTATAGTTCTGTATAAATCCATGAATCTTTGAAAGCCTGTTCGTATTCACTCAAATCGGCTTGGTATCTATTCTCACTGAGGGCTTTTGAAATAACATCAGCGGCGAGCATGCCTGATTTCATCGCCGTATGGCTGCCTTTAATTTTGGCATTGTTAAGCGTTCCTGCATCGCAGCCAATTAATAAACCGCCAGGGAAATGCATCTTGGGTAATGACTGTAATCCACCTTTCGCAATCGCCCGTGCGCCATAACTAATGCGTTTTCCGCCGATTAAAAATTTGGCAATTTCTGGGTGCGTTTTCCAGCGTTGCATTTCTTCGTAAGGATCATAAAAAGGATGCTGATAAGCCAGCTCTGAAATGAAACCTAAAGAAATTTGATTATTTTCTAAATGGTATAAAAAGCCACCGCCACCGGCTTTTTCGTTGGCTAAACTCTCACTCACGGGCCAACCGGCGGTATGCAATACTAAACCTTCTTTATGCAGAGCATTTTTTGATGAATCAATTTGCCACAGCTCTTTAATGCCCAATCCATAATGCTGTGGATCTTTCTTTTTGCCAGATACGTCATGATCCAGCTGATAATGAGCAATAAGCTGTTTACCTAAATGGCCACGACAGCCTTCGCTAAAAACCG
>Ga0193963_1001006_pt1 | contig 14280 bp, 16 predicted proteins | sample FB_6_MG_FD_140359 | JGI IMG/M metagenome (GOLD analysis project Ga0193963, IMG submission 140359) | Microbial mat bacterial communities from the Broadkill River, Lewes, Delaware, United States - FB_6_MG | ecosystem: Environmental > Aquatic > Freshwater > River > Microbial mats | place: USA...
AAGTGATGATTTTATGAAAGCTTCAAATCTTTCTTCAACACTTACAAGTTTATGGTTATCAAAAGTTGATTTTGAGTTGAAAGATGAATTATTACTTCCTGCTTTATTACAAGAAGCAGGGAAGTTTATATTAGCAGATATAATTACATCTGAAAAAAAGACTGAAGAATTCAAAGCAATAATTGTTTCAGGTGCACCTTTATCAGAAGCAGAAAGAAAAACCGTTGGACTTACTACATCTGAAATTACAGCTAAAATATTTAGACATTGGAAGTTAAGTGAAAACTTAATTGATTTAATTGAGTTTGTTGATGATATTCCAAAATGTAATGATGCCGTTAAAGAAAAAGCACAAATCCTTGATGTAATCAAAACAGTTTGTGATATTTCTAATCCACTAAGTGATGAAAATGTTGCTAAAGGGATTGAAAAAGCTTCTAGATATGGCTTGAATATTAAAGTATTAGAACAATCAATAGAAAAACTACAAGATAGATTATTAGACGAATAAAGTCTAATAATTCTACTTTAAATTATAAACCTTGTAAAATTATATTCCATAAATACTCAACTTCTTCATCATTTAAATTAATCAACTTCTTTTCTTCAAATAATTCTTTTATTTTTTTTATTTCGAATATTCTTGAATAAGTACATTTTGCATGTACAGGTAAAAAACCTCTAACTAGTGAAATGTTTTCTGTAATTTTATTTTCACATATTAAACATTCATAATCAGTGTGAAGTCGTCCTTCATATTCTAAAATAGAAAGATATGATTCACAAATTGCTCTAAGTGCATTTTGTTTAATCATTATATGTACTAAATTATCTAAATTATAAAAATAAAATGCATCAATTTCTTCTAAATCTTTTAAATGCGGTTTAAAATTTTTTATAAATCTTTGCCAACAATACATTTTTTCATAATCTAAAATCCAAGGGAATCCAAGCTGAATTACGTCTTTTAATCTTGGTATTGTTGAGCGAGTTTCTTCTAGTTCAAAATCTATTTTATAGCCTATATTTATATTAGAGTGTCTAGCTCCATAAAATCTATAAGTAGTTAAAATAGATGTTTCTGTTAATATTGTTACTATTAAGTCATCATCTTTTACAGGTTTAATATCTATAATATAACCTTGCATAAAAAGTTTTAGTCCTCTTTTCTCATTTCATTTATTTCTTCCATGATTTCTTTTGCTTCTTCATCATCAATTTCATTTTCTTCTAAATCTTTTAACATTTCATTAAAATCATCTCTCATTTCTTGCATTGAAGCTAATTCTTCTTTTGTTCTTTCATCTTCTTTTTTTGCTGCAATTATTTCAAATAATTCATCTATATAATCTTCTATTTCAATTAGTACATCATTTTTTATTAAAGAGGCTAATTCTTCTTGAATTGTCATTATTTATCCTTGTTAATTTATTTTTGATTATATCAAAAAAGAACTAGCCTTTTGCTTCAATAAAAGCAAATAAAAAATCTGATATAATCTTGTAAATAATTATGTAAGGAAATTAAATGGCAGAATTTAATAATGTTTCTATAGCAAAAGCTGCAAGTGTTCTTTTTGAAGGTAATATCACTAGTAGAAGTATTGAATTTGAAGACGGTTCAAGAAAAACTTTAGGAATTATGTTACCTGGTGAATATGAATTAAATACGGTTCATACACAAATAATGGATATTCAAAGAGGTAATTTAGAAGTTTTATTACCTGCAAAAGAATGGGTTACATATGAAGGGCCGACAACATTCGAGGTTCCAGCAAATTCAAAATTTAAATTAAGAGTACATTCACTAGTTGATTATTGTTGTCATTTTGTAAAAAATGGAATATAAATAGTACTTATTAAAACAATGCGGACTTAACCGCATTGCACTTTTATTAATATAAAAGTTCTTCTTTAATCTCTTCAAATTTTAATATCTTTTTCCCAAAATGACTTTTTGAAAAACTATTAGCTTCTTTTTTATTTTTAAAAGGAATTAACTCTTCTCCCATTGGTCCATATATATTAGATCCTATTACATAAAAAGCATTCTTAGCATCAATTGCATTTAAAGTATAATAATCTGTTACTAGCATTTTTGATATATCATTTTTTGAATGATTATGTTCAAATTTCTCAGGATTAAAATAAAACTTCATCATATCTTTTACACCATCAAAATAATGAGTATGTTTTTCTTTAACATCTATTTGAGCAACCCATTTTGGATATTTTGAAACAAACATTCCACATACCGGACATTTTGCATCATTAGGTACTTTTATCATCTTATCTTTATTTGCAGCTAATACAGGATCATATAAAAAAATAGCTACAGCTTGTTGCATTTTAGGTTTTAAAGGTTTACATAGATTATTATCTATAATATATTTTTTACTTTCACCAACTGAATTAAATTCAGGATATACATCTTGCTTACACATAGCTGCATATATCTTTTTGCCTTTTTTTGCCATTTTAATTCTATTTTTATCAACTTTTGTATTATCTTTTTTCATAGAGTTTTTCGCAATTTCTAAAGCTTCATCAAATGTATGAATTTTTCCACCGAACTTTTTTTGAAATGTCTTTGCTTCATTTTCATTTAAAAAAGCATATTTACTAATAGCACTCATTGTTCCTTTTTTAGAACTTCCTACTACATAATAAGCATCTTTAGCATTAATAAGTTTTAAAGAGTTTGTATCTACAACCTCTATACTTTTTATTTTATCTTTGTGATGATTATGTATCTTTGCTTGACAATGAATTGAACAATATTGTTCTTTGTTTCCATTTTTAAATGTACTAACATGAGAAGTTTTATAAAACTTTGTAAGATGCATTCCACATACATTACAAAATTCCTTACTTGAATCAGTTTTAACTAAAGTTGCATCTTTAGGATTTACTGTTTGAAACATTTTATTTTCAGCTGCACTTGCCGTTGTAAAAAGTAATCCAATAATAGCAAGTGAAATTAACAATTTTTTTAACATATTTGTCCTTTGTGTATTTGTAAAAGTATATAATGAATAAGTTAAATTAATGTTAATATTTAGTAAGATAAGTTTTTTTAAGGAGAATTATAATGAGAAATTTTTTTATCATAGGAATTGTTGTTATTGCAATGGCTTATATGTTTTCAATTTTAGCTACAAAATATGAAACAATTAAGACTACAAATGAAACAATAAATAAAGTGAATAATAAATAAGCTATTTATAAAACATAAAAAAAGGTAGAAGCTAAAAGCTCCTACCTTTTTAATTTATATTAATTAAAATTACGAAACAGTAACAGTAACTGGAGTTGATTCCCAGATACCATGTTTAGTACAGTAACCATGAGCTACTAAGTTTAATTTTTTTCCAGTTGGAATAATTGTGAAAGTAGTAGTATTATGTGCTTTAACATTTCCTAATGTTCCTGGAACGTAAGTAGCTACTGCTAATTTAGTTTCACCATTAAATAATGTAACTGATTCAATATAGTGATCAAAATCATCTGGATGAGTATATTCGTTACCCATTTTAACTGTTACTTCAAAAGGCTCACCTGCAACTGCAGTTTCAGCACAGTGAATAAATGGACTGTGTCTATCAATTAAATCTTTTTTTGCTTCTCTTTCTACTGTATCAATATCAACGTATTTGTTAATTTTTGGCATATTATCTCCTGTATTTTTTAAATTAGATTTATTATACAATAATTTTATTAAAATAAATAGGATATTTTTTATCCTATATGAATAATTATCCAAAATATGATTATACGTGTATATTTTGCTCATATTTGGTATAATCACGAATGAATAAAGAAGACTATTTTATAAAACAATTTTCAAGTAATAAAATTATTGGTGATGATGGGGCAGTTATTAAAAATACTGTTTACTCAATGGATGCATTTTTCCAAAATGTTCATTTCAAAAAAGAGTGGATGAGTTTAAAACAAATTGCTTATAAGTCTATGATAGTGAATATCTCAGATGCAATTGCTATGAATGCAAAACCAAAGTATGCACTTTTAAGTGTAGCAATTCCAAGTACCTATAAAAAACAAGATTTAAAAGATTTAGCAAAAGGTTTTAAAAAAGCTGCTAAAGAGTTTGGAATACAAATTATTGGTGGCGATACAATATCAAATGAAAAACTTGATATTTCTGTGACAATTGTTTCAAAAACAAAAAATCCAATCTATAGATCTGGTGTTAAAAAAGAGGACTTACTTTGTTATACAGGTGAGTTAGGATCTTGTAAAAAAGATTTAGAAAAACTTTTTTCAAACAAAAAAGTTTCAAAAAAATCAAAATTTATAAAACCAAAATTAAACCCTGAGTTTTTTTATGAAATATCAAAATATGTAAATGCATCTTTAGATATCTCTGATGGTTTATTTTTTGAACTTGAAAGATTATCAAAAGCTTCAAAAGTAGGTTTTGAGTTTTTTAAGAAAATACATGAAGATATTGGAACATCAGGAGAAGAGTATGAAATGCTTTTTTCTTTCTCAAAAAAAGATTTAAAAAGAATTGAAAAAATAGCAAAAAAATATAAAGTGAAATTAAATATATTTGCTAAAGCAGTTGAAGGTAAATATGAAACTAAAAGTAAAAACCACCACTTTTAAAAATAAATAATATAAAAAATAAAAATATACAAGGAAATATATTGAGCCAATTACAAAGATACTTAAACCATTCAAACATTGATGTTTTATTTAAACAAAACAAAGATGATTTTGTTGTTACAGAAATACCGTTATATGAATTTTCAGGTGAAGGCGAGCATTTAGTTTTAAAAATTAGGAAAAAAGATTTAGCAACTTGGGATGCTTTAGAAATAATTGCAAAATTTGTTGGTTGTAGAAGCAGAGATATTGGTTATGCAGGACTTAAAGATAAAAATGCAATGACAGTTCAAAGTATTTCTATTCATAAGCAATACGAAGAAAAGTTAAAAACATTTAATCATCCAAATATCAAGATTTTAGATACGACTTATCATAATAATAAAATCAAAGTAGGGCATTTAAAAGGTAATAGTTTTTTTATTAGACTTAAAAGAGTAAATGTAATTGATTCAAGAAAAATTGAAAGTGCTTTAGGAAGTATTGTATCTTTAGGTATGCCAAATTACTTTGGATTTCAGCGATTTGGAATTGATGGTGATAATTACAAAAAAGGCAAGGCAATTATTGAAGGAACTTTAAAAGAAAAAAGAAGAAACTTAAAGCAAATGTATATAAATGCTTATCAATCTCATTTATTTAATTCTTGGCTTTCTAAAAGAATTGAAATCTCAAAACTTGTAGATGCTTTTGAACCAAAAGAGATTTATCAAAAATTAAACCTACCTCTAGATGTTGTAAAAAGAATGAAAAAACAAAAACATCCATTAAAAATTATGACAGGAGATTTATTATCTCATTATCCGTTTGGAAAGATTTTTACAATTGAAGATTTAGAAACTGAATCTGATAAATTCTTTGAAAGAGATAGAGTTCCAACTGGCTTATTATCAGGGAAAAGAGTTAAAAATTCAGTAGATTTAGCTTATGAAATAGAAAAAGAATTCGAAGCACCAACAGGTGAAGATGGAGCAAGAAGATTTGCTTGGGTTTTTCCTTCTGATGTTGAAAGTAACTATAAAGAGGATAAAAACTGGATGGAATTAAAGTTTACATTACCAAAAGGTTGTTATGCAACTGAATTAATTGCTGAAATAATTCACTAATAATTTAATAATAACTTTTAAATAAGTGTCTTTTACTTAAGTTTAAATTGGTTAAAATTGATAACTTAATGGTTTTAAAGGACATTTATGAAATATGAAGAATTAATAAGTGAATTATGTGATGTAATAAAAGAATCAGAAAATAATGCAGCTTTAATATATGAAGACTTAGAATGGATAAATCAAACTGTTGATAGTTTCTCTCTTTTATCACATGAAAAAGAAAAAGTTCAAAAAAAAGTTTCAAATGCTTTAGGTTTATTACAACACCAAGATTTACATAGACAAAAAATAGAAAGAGTTGTAAATTTTGTATGTGAACACAATAATATAGACAAAACTAAATATGGTTTAGCTCCAAGTGCCAAAAACATTGATTCTTCAGATGAGATTATCAATGAAGATGAATTAGAAGCACTTATTAAACAAATGCAAGCTCAATAAAAGAAGATTAACTTCTTTTATTCTTTAGATAAAATATTACTTTTTACAAGCAATTCTTTTTACATTATTTAAGTTTCCAAATATTCTAAGAGAATTTAACTCTACTTCTTTTGCTTTTTGATTTAAAATTTCATTATTTTCTTTGTTTGCATTTGCATCTACTAGTGATTGTAAATCGTTATGAAATTGTTTGTTTAGTTCAGTTATTTTATTCATAGTTTCTATATCTATTTTTTTACCTGAATTTAGATGATTATTTGACCATTGCTCTAAACTTGTATTTTCTTTTACTTTCCATGAGTTAAAAGTGCCTAATTTTGCATAAACTTCATCTTTTGTATTTAATATATCAACTTTTATTTGTGCCGTATCATAAACTAAATCCACATCACAAACTTTATCCATAGTTTCTTCTATAAATGAAGCTCTAGAAGCTGCTGTAACAAGTGCATTTGACATATCAGAAATATTTTTTGCCATATCAGAGATTTCATCTGCCACTTGTGCATTTTTTTGTGTTGCTTGATCTAATGTATTAACAGCATCATTAATTTGTATAATACCTCTTTCTTGCTCTTTAGATGCATTGGCAACTTCTTCGATAATTGTGATTGTGTTAGATATATTTTGATTTAATTCACTGTATCCTTCTATCATATTATCTGAAATTGTTTTTCCATGTTGAGCTTTTGATGTTGCTGCTTCTACAATATTTTTAATCTCTTTAGCAGCTTCTGCACTTCTACTTGCAAGATTTCTTACTTCTTGTGCAACAACAGCAAAACCTTTTCCAGCTTCTCCTGCAGTTGCTGCTTCAACAGCTGCATTTAAAGATAAAATATTTGTTTGGAATGCAATTTGATCAATAACTTCAATTGCATCATTAATAGATGATACTTGTACATTTATCTCATCCATAGATTCTGCTGTTCTATTTGCAAGTTCTTGACCTGTTTTTGCTGAACCTGTAACATTCTGAGCTAACTTTGACATTTTAACAGTCGATTGTGTATTAGCACTTATTATAGCTGTGATTTCTTCTAATGCAGCAGCTGTTTCCTCTAAAGAAGCTGCTTGTTGATTTGAAGAAAGTGATAAATTATTTGAGGCACTTGATAAAACAGCAGTATTTTGATTCAAGGAATCACCTGTATTCATAATCATTGCTAAAATTTCTGATGTATTATTTCCTACTAGTTTAATTCCAGCTGTTAAAGAACCTAAATCTCCATATATTCCTTCATCATCAATCTTATGATCAAATTTTGATTCAGAATATTTTCTAAGAGTATCATTGATTTTATCTAGCGTATCTTTTGTGTTTTTGATCATTTCATTTAATTTATTTTTTAAATCTTCAACATGAGGATTTGATGCAGTTTCTCCTACTTGATAAACAAAAAAACCATTACTAGCTTTCTCTAAAATATCACTTGCTTCTTCAATTACAATTTCATCTTTCTTAAGACCGGCTCTTACTTTATCCATATAAGAATTAAATAGCTGCGATACTTCACCTATTTCATCTTTTGATTCTACATTTAATGAAATTGATGGATCATTTGATTCAAGTAAGTTTTCAAAACCTTTTTTAAGTTTTTCAATTGGATTTGTAGCTTTTTTAACAATAAGTAATATTAGTATAATTGTTAACAATCCTAAAACAGCCGATATAAATGAAATATATAATACTAATTCTGAGATTTCACTATCTGCTTTGTCAAGGGAAAATGTTAAGTCCATTACACCAATTACATCACCTTCTTTTTGATTTGCATGACACATTAGACATTCTTGTGTTGCAATCATAGGCTTAATCATTCTAATATTATGACCTTGATTATTGTTTGTTTCTAAAAGGGCAGATTTTTTACTTTTAAATGCTTTTATAGTTTCTATATCTTTAGTGAAAATAGATTCAGAAGGATATAATTCCATTAATTCTTTGCTTTTTGCAACTGTAAGGTTTTTTACACCCTCAATTTTTCTAGCATCATCTTCTGCTTTTGCAATTTGATCAGGATCTCCAGTGTTCATTGCATTTTTTAAACTTTGGAACATTGCTGCATTTAGCATCGCAAGATTTTCTTTTTTATTAGTAATCAAGTCTTCTGATACTTTTGAAGTACTTAAAATAACAATTGCAATACTTGAAATTGTCATTAAAATAAAGAGTGCAAAAATAATCTTATTACTAATTTTTTTTGTTATTAAATCAATCATGATACTAACCTTTTAGTTTAAGTACAAATATTATATAATTATATTAATTTATAGAATATTAAATTAGACGATTAGTTGTACAAAGAGAAGAATTAATGATAGTAGGCCTTATAGGTAAAATAATTAAAAAAGAACCAACATTATTAAATGTTAATGTTAATGGGATAATTTATGAAATATTTGTTTCACTAAATTGTAGTTCAAAAATTATTAGTGATGATGTGACATTAGATATTACACACATAATTAGAGAAGATTCTCAAACTTTATATGGTTTTTTAGACTCAAGTGAAAAAAAGCTTTTTGATACAGTTATCAAAATAAATGGTGTTGGACCAAAAGTTGCACTTGCAATTTGTTCAACATTTACTCCTTCATCTTTTGCGCAAATAGTAAATGAAAACGATGTTTCAATGCTAAAAAGAGTACCTGGTATTGGTCCTAAAGGTGCTAGTCGTATTTTAGTAGAACTTTCAGGAATAGTTATTGATTTAAATGCAGAAGATGATAGTAGCAGTAATTCTGCTTCTTTAGAAGCATCATTAGCTTTAGAATCATTAGGATTTAAAAAAGATGTTTTAGCAAAAGTTTTAAAAACTTGTACTTCTACAAATACAAGCGATTTAGTAAAAGAAGCATTAAAAAAATTACAAAAATAGAAATCAAGGGAATTTAATGAAAATAGCAGTAGTTTTTGGTGGGGTTAGTTTTGAACATGAAATTTCAATTGTAAGTTCAATTGCAATGAAAGATGTGTTAAGTGATGAATTAGTTTATATATTTTTAGATGAAAATAGAGACTTTTATCATATTCCAACTAACACTATTAAATCAAAATTATTTAGCTCAGGTGAATATAAAAAATGTGATAAAGTTACTATTTCAAAGAATGGTTTCTTTAAAAAAGTAGGACTTTTAGGAAAAGATAAACCTATAGATTTTGATGTTGTTTTAAATCTTTCTCATGGTGGAGATGGTGAAGATGGTATTTTATCTTCAGTGTTAGAATTTTTTAATATTCCTTTTATTGCACCAAGAACAGAAGCATGTGTAGTTTCTTCAAATAAATTCTTAACAAAAGGTTATGCTTCTTCTGTTGATGTTAAAACTATTGATTATAAATATTACACAAAAGGTGATAGTGTTACAGTTGATACTTTTCCTGTAATTGTAAAACCAGTTAGACTTGGTTCTTCAATTGGTGTAGCAATTGTTAAAACACAAGAAGAATTAGATTATTCTTTAGATGTTGCATATGAGTTTGATAATGCAATAATTATTGAACCTTTTATCTCAGGTGTTAAAGAATACAACTTAGCAGGTACTAAAGTAAATGGTGAATTTAAATTCTCAATTATAGAAGAGCCTCAAAAAACAGAATTTTTAGATTTTGATAAAAAATATTTAGATTTTTCAAGAACTTCAAAAGCTGTAGAAGTTGATTTAGGTGAAGAATTAAATGCAAAAGTAAAAGATGCTTTTGAAAAGATTTACAATAATTTATTTGAAGGTTCAATAATTAGATGTGATTTCTTTATAGTTGATAATGAAGTTTATTTAAATGAAATAAATTCAATCCCAGGTTCTATGGCAAACTATTTATTCTCTAATTTTGATACTTTATTTAAAAGTGTTGCAACTTCATTACCAAGAAAAAAACATATTCCAGTTACTTATGAATATGTAAATAAAATTCATGCAAGCAAAGGCAAATAACTTTGGCATTAAAAAGTGTAAGTATTGATAATAAAACTTATGATATTTCTTATGAAATTGTAAATCCTTCTTGTAAAAAAGATATAGTTTTTTTACATGGTTGGGGCTCAAATAAAGATATTATGAAAAATGTATTCTCACCTTATTTAAAAGATTTTAGACATATTTATATTGATATGCCAGGTTTTGGGAAAAGCTCAAATGAATACGAACTAAAAACTCAAGATTACACTAAAATTATAGATGAACTTTTAAAACTTTTAAACTCTACAAAAGATGTAATTGCAGGTCACTCTTATGGTGGAAAAGTTGCTACTTCTTTAAATCCTAAAAATCTAGTTCTTTTAAGTTCAGCAGGGATTTTAGAAGAAAAATCTTTTGAAGTAAAAGCTAAAATTGCAATTGCAAAATTCTTTAATGCACTTGGTTTAAAAAATATTACAAAAATGTTCAGAAGTTCAGATGTTAATACTATGAATGAAGGAATGTATTCAACATTTAAAAATGTTGTAAATGAAGATTTTTCACAAAACTTTAAAGATTATAAAAATAATGCCTTAATTTTTTGGGGAGAAAAAGATACAGCTACATCTTTAGAATCTGGTAAAAAAATTGCATCTTTAATTGATTCATCAACTTTTATATCTTATGATGGAGATCATTACTTCTTTGTAAAAAATGCAAAAGATATAAGCGAGAGAATAGAAAATGGAATACTTTAATTTATTTACACAAATTTTATTAATTATGTGTTTAGGTTATTACCTAATCACAAACTTACAATGGTACAACTATAAACTAGAACGAGTTGTTTTAAAACATCATAAATGGCAATGGCATATAACTTACTTTTTTACTCCTATTGTACTTTTTTATTTAATACCAACTATTTACTATTCAATATATTTTTATGTATTGTATTTAACAAGTTTTATTATATGGAATAGGAAACTTGACCGTCCTGTTGTTTTAACATCTAGAGTGAAAAGATTTCTAGCAATACTTTTATTCGCAACATTTGCAATTTCTGGTTTATGTTTAGCAAGTCCTGAATGTAATAATACCTTTGTATTTATTCCTTTAATAATTGCTTATGTAGTATCACTAGTATTAGAAAAAATATTCTTTATATCTTTTAAACATAAAGGAAAACAAAGAGTTCATAGTATTACTGGTTTAAAAATTATTGCAATTACTGCATCTTACGGAAAAACATCAATTAAAAACTACTTACATCATGTTTTAAAGAAAAAATATAAAACATACAAAACTCCAAGATCTGTAAATACAATTGGTGGAATTGTATTAGATGTAAATAGAGATATTCCTCTTGATACACAAATATACATTGCAGAAGCAGGTGCTAGAGAAAAAGGTGACATTGAAGAAATATCAATGTTTCTTGAACCTCAAATTTGTGTGATTGGTAGTGTTGGAGAGCAACACATTGAATATTTTAAGACCTTAGATAATATTATTCATACAAAAATGGAACTTTTAAAATCTCCTCGAATGCAAAAAGGTTTTGTTCACGAAAGTGTACCTATTAAAGATTATGAAACTATTACAAAATTTCCAAATAACTTACATATTACAAAAAGCTCACTAGATGGCATTTGGTTTGATGTGGAAGTAAATGGTAATTTAGAACATTTCCATGCACCAATTCTTGGAAGTTTTAATGCAATTAATTTAACAGCAGTAATATTAGTTGCTCATGAATTAGGTATGAGTATTGATGAGATTAAACTTGCACTAAAATCTTTACCTCAAGTTGAACATAGATTACAACTTATAAAAGCAGGTGGAAAAGTAATTGTTGATGATTCTTTTAATGGAAATTTAGAAGGAATGCTTGAAGCTGTAAATATCTGTTCTACTTATGAAGGTAGAAAGGTAATTATAACGCCAGGTTTAGTTGAATCAACAGATGAAGCAAATATCTTACTTGCAAAAGAAATAAACGAAAAATTTGATTATGTAATTTTAACAGGAAGTTTAAATACTCAATTATTAAGTGCACACATAGATTCACAAAAAATATTTATTTTAAAAGATAAAGCTTTAATGGAAAATACCTTGGCTGAGCAAACACGAGTAGGGGATCTAATACTTTTTGCAAATGATGCACCAAACTTTATATAGGATATAAAATGGAACACTTATATGCACCATGGCGATATGAATATGTTAGTGAAGAAAAAATTGAAGGATGTATTTTTTGTCATATATCTAAAAATATAGATGATGAAAAACTTCAAGTTCTTTTTAGTGATGAATTTTGTTATGTTGTTATGAATAAGTTTCCATACTCACCAGGTCATATGATGGTTATTCCACACTTTCACACAGATAAAATTGAAGAACTAGATGATAATACTTGGAACGCTATGAGTGTAAGAGTAAGACAAGGGGTAAAGCTTTTAAAAGATGTTATGTCTTGTGAAGGTGTAAATATTGGTATGAATCTTGGAAAAGCAGCAGGAGCTGGAATTGAACAGCATGTTCACTATCATATGCTTCCTAGATGGCTTGGCGATACAAATTTTATTACTTCAATTGCAACAGCTAGAGTTTATCCTGCAAATTTTGACGAAATTTATACAAAGTTAAAATCTAAATCAAATAAATATTTTATTTAATCAATTATGTAGTAAAATTCTAAATTATTAATTTAGGATTTATATCTATGAAAAACTCACTTAAAAACTTTTATAAGAACAACTTTACTTATTCAGGAAAAGAAAAACTATCAAAACTAACAATATTATTTATAATACTTCTTAATATATTTGTTTTTATAACAATTGGATTAGGAATTGATTTTCAAATAAAAGTTTTAAATAATCCAAATACATCTTTTTCTTCACAGTGTAGAAATATTCTAAACTCTAAAAGTCTAAACGATTACAATAATTATATTTTTATGTCAGGAACATACAATAGTAAATATCAAAGTATTAAAAATTTAGAAATTGATGAGAGGTGTACTACTATTATTGATACTAAATTAGATGCAGTTAAAAAAGAGCATAATATTAAAGTATTAAGACAAAATGAAAGAATACTAAATAACAAGCAAAATAAGATAAATAATGAATTATCGTATTTAAGAGAAAATTATAATACAGTATTATTTGAAAAAATGTCGGCACAAAAATCTGATAAATCAATTATAAAAGATGATATCTCATCTGAGAATATAAAAGAAAAATACAACTCGTACTTAGAAGAAAATGAAAAGTTAAAAAAAGAAAAGCAAAATATCAGAAAGGAATTTACTGATTCTAAAAGTGTAAAAGAATTAAATGCCTTTGTTAACATTAATAAAAAACAAATATTAGATGATTATAAAACTCAAAGTAAATCTTACGCACTTAAAAAAGAGTTAATTACATTAATATTTTTATTACCACTTTTTTTATTGTCATTTTATATAATGAAAAGGTATTTAAAGAATGAAAAATACACATTATATGTAATGTTCAAAAACATTGTAGTAGTTATATTAATTCCAATAGTTATTTCTGTATTAACTCTAATTTATATGTTACTACCAAAAGTCTTTCTTGAAAAAGTATTAAAATTCTTTTATGAAATAGAAGTACCTTTTGTAGTGTATTATTTTGCAATTGCTTTTTTTGTATTTGTTTTTGGATATTTAATAGTAAAAATTCAAAAAAGATTTAGAGAAAATCAGAAAAAACTAGAAGAAAATTCTATTTCAAATACTGAAAGTTATAACAAAAGTATTTGTTTTAAATGTTCTAATAAAGTAGACTACTTAAATATGAGCTTTTGTCCATGTTGTAAAAATGAATTAAAAGTTAAATGTCCTAATTGTAATAAGGAAACGATAAAGAATTTGAAGCATTGTTATAATTGCGGTAATGATCTAAAATAAATAGTTGAACTTAAGTTTTAAACTTATTACTAACTTAAAAACATATTCAAAATACAATAGTTATCCTTTTTAAAAGGAAACAAATTAGTGCTTTTTCAATACAAAACCCCATTATACTTGACATTTAATCCCATTTAAGTTATAATCCGCGTCCATAAAAAGGGTTAGAGTGCGATTTATCGTGTATCTAACGAGTTCTTTAAAGGAAAAAAATGGAAAAAATTAGATTAAAGTTAAAAGCTTACGATCACAGAGT